>Ga0310690_10003738_pt1 | contig 22439 bp, 23 predicted proteins | sample AusTroGonzalo_MG_2_FD_207661 | JGI IMG/M metagenome (GOLD analysis project Ga0310690, IMG submission 207661) | Bovine rumen microbial communities from tropical cattle in Woodstock, Queensland, Australia - Gonzalo_04 (v2) (version 2) | ecosystem: Host-associated > Mammals > Digestive system >... | reverse complement strand
AAGTTTTTCCACATTGGATGATTTTAAACAATTGATTTGATAAATTTTATAAAACATTTATTGCATCTTTTGTATAAAATAGTATTATAAGTTTCGTTTTATATTTTTTCTTTTCTTAATGCAAACAAAAAAAACAATAAAATCAGATTTGAAAAAGTCTAAAAGTTCAGATAAAGAAAATAATAAGGTGGTGGTTAAGAGAAGAAAAGTTGAATTGAAGCCTACGAAAGCTAGTGCTGTGGCAATTGCTACTCAGGCAAATCGTGCTAAAAAACAAGCATTGATTGATAAGATGGCATCTTCAAATCCTCCATATAAGAAAATTGAATCATCTGATACAAAAATCCCTCTTTGGGTGTGGGTGTTCTTTTGATGCTCGTTATTACTTTTCTGTGTTTCTTTTTATAAGGCAATTATTTATCCTCAATTAGATGGGGGAAAAACAGATGAAGTTGAATTTTTGATGGAGTGAAATGACGATGTTTTTGTTGAAGATAATTATCAGAATATTGATGATTCTGGAACTTTGGTAGATGAATATGATAATGTTGATTTTGATTCTACAGATAGCTCCTGAATTAATATTCCAGTGACAGCAGTAGAGACTATTGAAGAATTTTTTAGTCGTCTTTCTGATCGTAATTTTGATGGAGCATTTGATTTGATGATTCCTGTGTTAAGAAATTCTTCGGAAATTAGAGAACATTTTACATCTTTTAGGATGAATCCATTTTTGGATTGAATTGAAGGATGAAGGTTGTTTCCAACGAATTTTCAATATATAAAATCTCCATCTTATTGAAAGGATGTATATAATTTTGACTTATCTTATTCTATAGGTTCAGATTGGAGTAAATATGATGAAACTTGGGAATTTACTGTGAATATGGCATGAAATGAACCAAAAATATCTAGTATACGTTGTGTAACTCCTAAATGTTCATATCATCCTATTTTTTGGCCTGAGAACTTTGGTTTGATGAGATAATGGTTTATATTAAAATGTTTAAGGATGGAAATTGAAGATATAGTTTTGGATGTTAGAGATTATTGCAAAGATTTTTTAGATAGATTTTGAGATTGAACTATAATAATTCGATGAGCGACGGCTACGTGAAAGAGTAAACTTTCTTTATTACTTTCAGATTTTTTTGATGTTGAAATAATATCTGCTGATAGTAGACAGATTTTTCGTGGGATGGATATTTGAACTGATAAAGTTCCTTTAGAGTATCGTGAAAAAATTCCACATTATCAAATAGATATCGTGAATCCAGATGAAACTTATACAGCAGGGCAGTGGAAATTTGATGTGGAGAATGAGGTTGAAGAAATCCTTTGACACAAAAAACATCCGATTATAGTTTGATGAACTGGATTGTATATTGATACAATTTATAAGAATTTTCAGATGCCGGAATGTGCACCAAATTATGGATATCGTGATGAATTACAAAGAAGAGAAAATTCTCAACCCGGATATGTTTATAAATTATTACAAGAAATCGATTCAGACGAGGCGGGTAAATTACATCCGAATGCAACAAGATATATAATTCGTGCTTTGGAAATTTATCATGAAACCTGAAAAACTAAAACTGAATTATTTCTTCATCAACTTGTGAAACATCCATTGTTGATGATTGGACTTTGGCGTGAAAAAGAGGAGACTAATATGCGTATAAATGCTAGAATAAAAGAAATGCTAAAAAGTTGATTAATCGATGAGGTTAAATGACTGTTGGATAAATGATATTCTTCAGATTTACAGTCTATGCAATGAATCGGATATAAGGAAGTTATTTGATATATTCAGTGAGAGTATGATTATGATACTATGGAAGAATTTTTAAGAAAAAATACACATTATCTTGCTAAGAAACAGAGAACTCGATTCAGAAGGTATATTGCAGAATGACTTCAATCTCCTAGAGATAATGTGCAGTATAAGGTTTGGTATTTATAATTAATTAACAATTATATTATTTGCGTCTTCTAGATTTAGGAGGATGTTTTTCATAATATTCTTTTTGATATTCTGAAAAAGGTTTTTCTATTCAATTAAACCAATTTGATTCGAATTGTCTACGTATTACGAGTCCAGCCATAGGTTTTCAGTTTGCTGCTGTTGTGGCAAATGTAGACATAAAATTGGATATTTTTCTTGGGTTGTCTCGGTGCGATAGAACAAAATTTTGAAGTCTATCTACTGAGCGTTGAGTTCATCATGATGCAGACACTAAGGAATCTAGTTGTGCTTGATTGTATTCGTATCACTTCTCATCTAGTAGCTCTTTCCATTCTTGAGCTCTTCTATTGTAATAAGCTCTAGCATTGTCCAATGCTCGTTCTTTACTTACTTTTTCTCAGTTTCTGAAATGAGTGATATTTTTTTCGTTTAATAAGTTTCAATTTTTGTCTATATGTTTATATACCATTCCGTATGGTCATGTTGGAAATCTTTCTCAAAATTTAGAATGTATCCTTGAAACATATCATTGGCTACCTTCCATTATTAATAGTTGTTGAAACATATCTTCTGATATTTTATTTCATCATTTTTGAAGGATCTCTTTGTTATCTCATGTGTATGTGAAATTAAGATATTTCGTTTTTAAGAATGTAACTAATTCTCAATTACAGATTTTATCAATAGGACAGTTTGAATCGAATTTTAATTGCTTCTCTGGTAAATGTGTTTTATATTGTTGGGATATCATTTCAAGATAACATAAACTTAGTTCTTTTTTGTCTAGGGGGCTATTATTAGATACTTTTTCTCAGATTTCAAATTGGATTTTTTCATATTCTTTTGATTTGAAATAATTAATTATTACTGTTTTTATTTCTTCTATTCATATTATATTACTTAAAAATATGTTGTTTAGATGATTTCATAAATCATTTAAATTTTTTTCTCATTCTTTTTCATCGAAGATAAAATCTTTAATTTCATTTATGTCGATGAAATTATTTTTATCTTTATCAATACGATCTTTTATGGTTTCGGACATTTTTATATGTTTTTAATAAAATTATCTAAAAATTTGTCGGCATTTTCTTTATCTTCTTTTGTCTTTATGTTATTTTCTTCATAGATTTCTTTGATTTCTTTTTCAATCTTTTCTCTATTTCTTTGTGACTTAATAGATTTTATTCAGTTTTGAATTTCAATTAGAATAGTATTTATTAAATTTTCGTCGTTTGAATTCTCAACTATTGTTAAAAATCATTCGGCTAAATTTCGGTATGGATTTATAGCTTTTAATATTTTTATGAGCAATTCTTTATTTTCTTTAAACTTTTCCATTGTATGGGTTGATATTAAATTATGGTTCGTATAAGTTTACTTAAAATTTAATTATTTGTCAAATTTTTAGGTATATTTTTTGATCTTTTTTATATGTATTTTGTTTTTTTTTATTGAAAAACTTTTTTCTTTGTTTACACTGTTGTTCGTCTTTATTTTATGATAAGATTTGTTATGCAATATCCAAAGCATGTGGCATTGATTCCGGACTGAAATAGGACTTGGGCAAAAGAGTTAGGTAAAACGAGTTTAGAGTGACATTTAGAATGATTCCAGAGATGTATAGAATTAGCAATTCATATTTTTGAGAATACTACGATAGAAGTCTTTACTTTGTGGTGATTGAGTACAGAAAATCTGAAAAATAGGACAAAGATGGAATTAAATTATCTTTTTGATTTGTATAAGAAAATTACTGAAAGTTTATACGATATGATGCGTAAAAATCATGTTAATTTTCGTGTAGCGGGAGATAAATCACAATTGCCTGATCATTTAGTTAAGTTTTTAAACGAAAAGGAATCTGAATTTAAATTTTCTGATAGTATGAAAACTTTTGTTTTAGCTGTGAATTATTGATGACAAGATGAAATATTGAGAGCTATGAAAAATTTATTAGGTTCATGAGATGAAATAACAAAAGAGAATCTAGAGAAATATATGGATTTTGGTTGATTGCCAACTGTTGATTTAGTTATCAGAACTAAGCAAAAATTAGCTAAAAGATTATCTGGATTTATGCTTCGACGAATTGGATATGCTCAACTATATTTTACAGATTTATATTGTCCTCAATTTACAGTTGAAGAATTTTGAAAGGCTATTGATTGGTGGAATGATACACTATGAACTCAGAATTTCGGGAAATAATGATTAATTTTCTTGGATTGTAGTATGTGGAGATGAGATTCTCCACATTTTTTCTAAATATCAATAAATTAAATTAATCTGGTCAGCTATTCACTGCTTTCCTGTTTTTGAATATTTATTTTTCAAAACCTGAAAGATTTCTGAAAGACTATTATAATCTAAATTTACTATATTATTCACCAAGTTCTTTAGTTCTTCATTGATTATATCATTTCATCACAAAGTTAGATGTATCTCGTTACATATTTCTCAGCATTTATTTCATCGAGATTTTAATAATTTTCTTCATCTTTCTCAGTCTTTTTTTGCATCAATATAAAATTTATTACTGAATAATTTGAAAATCTTACTTTGATAAGGTAGAATTTTTTGTTCACAGAGTTTATTCCAATCTCTTCAATATCATTCAATAAAATTTTTATGTACAGACATTAACTGATAATTTCGTCTAAAACTTTAAAGAAATATTCGATATCTTTTTCTGTATTATATAAATATGTACTAACTCTAGCACTTCATCCAACATTTAATAATTTATGTAGTGGATATGCACAATGTCATCATGTACGAATACATATATTATATTTAGCAAAAACATCTCAAATTTTATTAAAATTATTTTCATTGTTTATGATAAATGAAAACGTTCATATGCGAGTACCTTGATTTAAATTTCATAATAATCTTACTTTATCTTTTCTATCTTCGAATCATTCACATAAAACTTTAATCAGACTTTTTTCATGTTCTCGAATCTTCTCCATTCATCAAATGTTTTCTATTGTCTCTAATGCTTTTAAGAGACTGACTGCTCCAACTATGTTTGGAGTTCAAGCTTCCCATTTATCTGCATTATTTTGTAATGAAAACTTGTCGATACTGACGTCTTTCACAGTTCATCATCATAAGATTAATGGATCTAATTCTTTTATTCTTTCGCGTTTCAAATACATCATTCATAATCAAGTTTGAGCCATTATTTTATGCCCTGTCATAATTAAAGCATCACACTGAATTTTTTCAATATCAACCGGTATATGTGGAACTGACTGAGAACCATCCACCATAAAAAAAACTTTATCTCATATTTTTTCTCTAATCTTTTCTATTTTCATAATTTCTCACGTGACGTTAGATATATGAGATAATGATACTATTTTAACTTTTTTAGTAAATTTTTTAGCAAAATCTTTCCAATCAATTTGAAAATCTTCTGTTTCGTTCACAAACTCTATATCAAATCAAAATATTTTTGATAATGTTTTTCGTGGTAATATATTCGAATGATGTTCCCAGATTCACAATAAAACTTTATCTCATTTTCAGAGCTTTCAGCTATTTACCAATGCTTGTGCAAGTAAATTTATACAATAAGTAGAATTATGTGAATATATAATTTCACTAGGTTTACAGTTAATCAACTCTGCAAGTTTGCATTTTGATTGGTAATACAATTCTTCAGATTTTTCTGATAATGCATATAATCCACGATGGATATTTGCATAATCATTTTTCAAAAATTCTGAAACTCCATCTATTACGGCCTTGGGTTTCTGTGTTGAAGCTGCATTATCTAGATAAATTAAATCTGGATGCTTATCAAAAACGGGGAACAACTTTTTCCATTTATTTTTTTTTCTTCCAATTATACTTATCATTATTTTTGGGTTAAGTTATAGTATGTGGTAGTATTAGAATCTTTTGTTAAATAATATGAATCTTTATTTATACGAATAGTTCATTCAACTAAAGCTCCGTTTGTAAGAATAAATGAAATGCTTCAAATAGCATCTCAACTTTCTACGCTATATAGTGTTCAATATCGAACAAAACTATTCGCTCAAACATTATATGAATCTGTGATTGTTTTTTTGATTCTGTATCTTTCTCACATGATTTCTACGTAACCATCAGTGAATGCTGAATTATTTAGTGCTAGAATGTCTACGTAAACTTTACCAGTAGTCTTTCATTCCTCGTTAGTATCTTGGGTCTCATCTAATGTCTTGATGATCTCATCGGATAATTGGCTGGAATTTAGATTATTATACATAGTTAATCTGACTTTTAGTCTGTATAAGTAGGTAGCAACTTCGTATCTAGCGATTTCTGAAGTGAATGTAACTGTGTCTTGTGCAGATATTAGTCATATTTCAATGGCTCTTTTATAATAAGCAGTTCGTCGAGGATTAAGTGTTTCATCTAGAGTTTTACCATCAAATAGTCTTATGAGCATTGCAACAAATTCTGCTTTTGTGACAGTTTGATCTGGAGAAAATTTATCACTTGATCATGCCATAATTCCGTATTGACACACTCTAGTGATTGCGTCTTTGTATTCGGAACCTGAAGCAACGTCACTAAATTCACAATTTCAGAAATTCCTGATTTCAGTCATCTCTGTTGCTATGGCAAATTTATCTAACATTTTTGCAACTTGTGCACGAGTAATAGTTTGGTAAGGCATGAATGATTCAGTCGTATTGTATGAAGTCATTCACATATCGTACATCCAGTTGATAGCTTCCATAAATTCAGGAGAATCAGTTAATGTTTCATTTCATGCTATTATATCTAAGCTTACATTGCTTCATGTATTTATACTTCCACTAGCAACTGTAATTCAATTTGAATCGGGATTCGTTGTATCAATTGTTGGTTCTGAAATCTTTGTTCATGTATTGGTAGATTCTCATCGTTTTGCTTTAAATTCTTCTATTTGATTAAGATATGAATCATTATCTCATTTAAGAGCTTCTAAACGGGCTAAATATAATTCGTAATCTATATCATCGATTATCATATCTTTAAATCTAAATATTAATAATGAAGCTTCTCGTCTAGAAACTGGCTGATCAAACTTTGCTAGATTCGTCTCATTAGTTATTCATAAAGTTAATGCTTTTACATAGTATTCTATCCATCGAGGTTGTCCTGACTCATCAGACATTTTTCATTCAAAAATCCTTATTAATACAGCCAAAAGTTGTCATTTTGTTAGTTTATCGAGGGGCATATATTGCTGAGTCTTATCATTTCACCTAAATATTCACCATCTACATACATTGTATATGTGTTCTGCAAGAGTAGGATCAAACATGTTGGTGTCTACGAAACTGCAGTTGAATCATTTGTCTTCCTTTGAGAATCATAGTACGCTATAGAGTTGACCAATCATTTTTGCAGATTCTTCTCTAGTTAAGTTATCATAAGGACGGAATTCATTAGCATTATCATATTTTGTTAATCAATTCATGTACATTCGGTATAGAGCTCTATCAAATTCGTCTCAACTTAACGATTCGACGTTGACGTTTTCTCATAATGTACGAGTAAGTTTAGTTTCAACTTTATCTCAAGTTGAACTAACAGTTCATGTATTCGCTTCACTTCATGTTCATATGACAGCTCAAGAATCTATTTCACTTCATGTTCATACAGTATCTCAAGTATTAATCTCGCTTCATGTGTTAGTTTGTGTTTGTGAATCCTCTGGAGATGAGATAGAAGCACTTAAACTGTTTTCTGTATTAGAATTACCGGATCAAAAATATTTGTCAGCATTTTCTAATGTTATTTGAGTATCTCCAGACATTAGATACACTTCATTATTATTTGTATCTATTTGTAAATCATATTCAGCATTGCTGAAATTTCAGAAGAGAATAATACTAAGTATAGCAGATACTCCAAAAAAAACGGAACATTTTTTCATGAAAAAATTTGATATTATATAAAACAAATATTTCCTATTACATACTAGGAATGTTATTAGTTTTTTCAAAAGATTTTCAGACTTATCTTATATACATTATATATATTCTTTATAAGAATATTGACAACTATAACAATTATGCTATTGTATTTGTATACTAAAAAGTTACTATATTGGTAGTGATACAAAAATTTAAATAAAATGATAAAGGAAAATTTTTTTGCAGGATTGAGAACAATTCTACCGTTTCTTCTCTTTGTTATAATCCTAGGATGGGTATTGGGAATCCTATTTTATTGGATAGATTGTATTCAGTTACTTATACCTGGGAATGTAATTGATGAGTTGAATTTGCCAGATATTGTTATTAAAACTATCGGATTGATAATGATATGTGTTGGTATTTTGTGTATAGGAATAGTATCTCGTCAACCTCGTATGAGTGAAAAATTTAGGATTTGGTTGGAACCAATTATTTGTCGAATTCCTTTGCTTGGTAATTTGTTTAAAATTACAAATCAAGTTACTAGTACGCTTAGGGATACTGATTCATTCAAAAAAGTGGTTTTAGTACGCTTTCCTACAGAAAGATCTTGGTCTGTTGGCTTTGTGACCGGGGAAAATCCTAAAGTTATTTGTGAGGCAATGAATAGGTCTGATTTAGTATCTGTGTTTGTACCAACTACACCGAATCCTACGAGTGGTTTCTTGATGTTTATGGGTCCAGATGATTTTGTAGAAACTAATGTACCCGTATCTTCAGCTATAACATTGATTATATCTATGGGTGCTGCAGGAGCTACAGATGAAATTTTAAAGGAGTCTCACTCTTATGTAGAGTGAGATTTTTTTTAATTGTTTTTTAAACCCATAATATTATATTTACGGGGCTCTAAAATTTTATATAGCAAGCATCTTGGTTATGATACCACAGAATTGAAAGGTGAAGAGTCATTTTTTGACATGATTATTGATGATATTACCAACGGTATTGTTTTTTTTAATTTTGTGATGGTTATGTTCTCTTATTTTGAGATGGGTAGGAAAAATTGTTGAATTGTTTCCAGAGGCTATGACCGATAAATTATGATTGCCTGAGATTGTAGTACATTTTCTGTGATTCCTTGTTTTATGTGGATTAATTCGATTATTATGATTTATAATGAATCAGTGACGTATTTGAGAAAGAGTTAAGGCTTTTTTAGATCCTTTAATTGAGAAAGTACCGTTACGAAGTTCATTAACTAAAATTACAAATCAGGCTGCTAATACATTAAGAAATACAAATTCGTTTAAGAAGGTTGTTTTGGTTAAGTTTCCTTCTGAAAAAACTTGGTCAGTATGATTTTTAACGTGAGAAAAATTGGATAATTTTGAAAGTGCAACTTGAGAGATAAATTTGGTTTCTGTGTTTATTCCAACTACTCCAAATCCAGCAAATGGTTTTTTGATTTTGCTTAATCCTAGGGATTTTATTGAAACTGAAGTGTCAGTTTCTGATGCAATATCATTTGTAATTTCTATGTGAACGGTTTGAGCTACTAAACAAATAATGAAAAAGTCCCACTCCATTAAAGAGAAGGACTTTTAGAAATAATAAAATATGATTATTTTTTCTCAGCAATTTTTTGAGTATTTTCTGTGATCTTGAACATAAGCATAAATATTTCTCCATAAATACGAGCCCCGATAGGTCAAAAAATTAAGACTAAAAGCCCTTGTCGGAAAGGTTCTCATTGAATCCACATAATTATTGCCACAATTGGACATAAAATAATTCAAATCATCGTTAACACTTTGATGATTGGAGGTAAGATGAAGAAGTCAAAGTCATAAAATCTTTTGAATCGAGACTTTTGTTCAGCCATGATTATAGTGGTAATTTGTAAAAATGGATAATATATCCATTTGAAGAGTATAAATAATTTTATACATTTCAAGGAAATTTATCAGAAATTTTCTTGTTAATATTTGGGAAAAAAATATTAATAAATCAGATTTTTATTTTAATTTAATATTTATGTTGATAGTTGTAGATAAACCAAAATGAATAAGTAGTTTTGATGTTATTCGTGTTTTGAAGAGAGAACTGGGGGAGAAAAAAATCTGACATAGTTGAACATTGGATCCGTTAGCAACGGGATTAATGTTAATATGAACGTGAGAAGATACCAAAAGGTTAAATGATTTAATCTGACTAGATAAATCGTATGAAACTATAATCGATTTTTCTAAAAAATCAGATACGCGAGATATGTGATATCGAGATTATTATGAAGAAATGAATGTAGAATGAAAAGAGATTTCATTAGAAGATATTAAATCAAAATTAGATAGTATTATCCCAGAATATGAACTACCTCTTACGCCTTTTAGTGCAAAGAAAAAAGACTGAAAAAAACTTTATGATTTGGCTAGAAAATGAGAACAAATAGTAGAAAATAGATTAATGAAGACGTATGGATATGAAATTTTGGATTACAATTTTCCGGAGTTGAAACTAAGATTGAATGTTGGGTCCTGAACTTATATTAGATCGATATGATATTGGTTGTGAGGACAGTTTTGACTAGGATGAATACTTACAATGCTTAGAAGAATTAGGGTAGGTGATTATGAATTATCAAAAATTAATTTGGATAAAGAATGAACATTTTTTAGAAAAGAATGAGATGATATAAGTTTTAAATATTGAATTATTTGATAACCAGATTTTTATTAGCTTAAAAATAGAAATGCAACAAGTATTATTTATTTGATGATGAAATGTTTATCCTAGTCGTGAAGCCTTCATTGAAGAATTATTGAAACGAGACTATGACCCTTTTGAAATCAAAAAGAGATGGAGATTTACTTTACAAAAAGAACTTTGAGATGATTATCAGGTAGCTATTTTGGATATGCCAAACAGAACCTTTGCATTATATAAAGAATGGAAAATTCAGTTTGAGAAAAGTTTTCAATATTTGAATTGAAATCAGATTATTATTGCTCATTCATTATGAACTATATTTATCCTGAAATATTTAACAGAAAATTGATTTCCGAAAAAAATTAAGCAATTACATCTAGTTTCTGCTTTAATTGATGATAAAGATTTACCACTAGAGGAAAATTATATTGGAGACTTTCAATTTGATATCAAGAAAATTCCAGAAATAGAAAAAATCTGTGGTAAAATATTTTTGTATCATTCAAAAGATGATTTTTGTGTACCATTCTCTCAATGAGAAAGATTACATGAATCCATACCTAATGCAAAATTTGAAGTTTTTGAGGGTAGAGGACATATGAATATGGAAGAGTTCCCTGAATTAATTCAAAATATAAAAAATTTTAATTAAAATAAAAAAAAATGTTATTCCAAATTAAATCGAAACCTGAAGATTTCGTTGTAGAAGAAATTTTGTGAGAATGAATTCCATCATGAAAATGAGATTTTTTATATGTTTTTTTTGAAAAAGAAAATCTGACTACGATGGATATTGTGGATGATTTAACTAAGAATTTCCATCTACAGCGTGATGAAATAGGAATAGCATGACTTAAAGATAAGGCATGAATTACTAGACAATGGATTTCTATTTCCCAGCGTTCTTTATTGAGAATATGATGAGAAGAATCCTTTATTCAAACACTTTGAAAAAAGGTTAGAATCTTAGAAAAATCTTATAATGAAGCATGACTAAAAGTAGCTAGTAATCAGTGAAACAAATTTGAAATTCGTTTACGTGCAAGACAAAATATTTCAAAAGATATGAAAAATCAGATTGAAAATAATGTGCAAAAAATAATTGAAAAATGATTTCCAAACTGCTTCTGAATGCAGAGATTCGGAAAATGAAAGAAAAATTTTTATGAAGCAAAAGATCGTTTGAAAGAGTTGGCCAAAGAATACAATGAAAAATGAAAATTAAAAGAGGGTGATTTGCCTTATCATTTGAGATTTCTTTTGCAGGCTTATCCAAGTATGTATTTTAATGAATATGTACTGAATCGCTGGGAGAAATGATTATTTTTGTTACAGTGAGATATTTTAGTTGATAGATTTAATTCTAATTGAGTAAAAACTACTGTTTATGATTCTCAGAAGGTTTATGAATTTGATTATCAAAAATTAAAAAAAGAAAGGACAGATTTGAATTTCTTTGAACCTGATATTTTAGATAAATGTTGTGATTTTGATTCAAATAAACGATTCTCGACATGACCAATGCTTTGATGGAACTTGTTATTACCATGCGAGTGAACTAAAGCTCGTGTTCGTGACGATCAATTACTGGAATTGGCTGAATTTGATGAATGAATGCAGCAAGTTTGTAAAATTTATAATTTATGGTGAGTGAGGAGAGTGCTGTTTATCAAAGTTTCAGATTTGGAATTCGAATGGGATAGTGATGATATCAAATTAGAATTTTTTTTACCAACCGGAAGTTATGCTACAACATTGGTATCCTTTATTTTACAGTGAATTGATCATTTAACTTTGAAAGATAATTCTCTTTTAATCCCTAGGATTTTATGAAAATAAAGTTGTTAGATCTTATGGGTGGCTTATTTCTGGTTGTTTGCTATTGATGTTTGATATCTGTGCATAGATGTTAAAACTTCTTTGTTAGCATCTTCAATACTTCAAAATTCTCTTACTTCTACTTTATCATATTTTTCATGTTCAAGAAATTTAATTTGTTTGAAAATTGTAAATAATTCCTCTTTCATGTGATGTCATAAATCATCAATTGTGTGTATTTCATCCCATCTAGGATCTACATCACTAGTAGGTACTGCAATTATTTTTGGATCGTCTCATGCATTGTCGGATGTATACAAAATTCAGATGGGTCTAGCTTTAATTAAACATCATGGAAATGTTGGATTGGTTACCAAAAGACATACGTCGCAAGGATCTCAATCTAGGGATAGTGTTTGTGGTATAAATCCATAATCTACAGGGTAGTACATACTACTGTGAATTACACGGTCTAGCTTAAAGCATCAAAGTTTGTGATCGTATTCGTATTTGTTATTTGATCATTTGGGAACATCAACTATAACGTTAATATATCATTTTTTTTGATCTGCGAAAGCTGAAATATCTTTTACTAAATGCATGAATTAATCACAAGAAATAAAGACTAAATTAAGTATAAACATTTTTTTTTAAAAAAGCAAATTTTGGGGGAGTTATTTATAGTATTTATAAATAATTAAGAAACATTTTTCCTTTTGAAAAATGCTGAGGAGGGGACTCGAACCCCCATGTCTTTCGACATACGCACCTGAAACGTACGTGTCTACCAATTCCACCACCTCAGCATAACTGTAATTATGATATAATAATTTAATTAATAAAAAAAAGAGGAAACTCTGACTTGATTTTTTAGTATAGTTTATTATTATGCTAAGTGCCACAGGTTAGATATGGGTGTGTAGCTCAGTGGTTAGAGCAGTCGGCTCATAACCGATTGGTCGCTGGTTCGAACCCAGCCACGCCCAAGTGTTTATATTTGAAAATGATGTTTCCAATTTGTAAGAATTGGATTTTTTTTATTTTAAATATTTTTTTGTAATGATTAGGTATTTTGAAATTTTATTTCTTTTCATTGTTGAGATATAACCATGAATCCTCTACTCCTTGAACTACTGTTCTCGTAGCTTCCCAATTTAAGAGCTGTTTTGCTTTTAGAGGATTTGCTAAAGATATAGCTACATCTCATGGTCTTCTAGCAACTATTTCATAAGGGATTTCTTTATCAACTATTGTTTCAACGATTCATATCATTTCAGCTACGGATTTTCAGTATCATGTTCCGATATTACATACTTCAAATATAGGTTCTGCTGTATACATTTCACTTGTTTCATTGATTTCTATCCTATCAAATAGGTATTTTGCAGCAGAAAAATGAGCTTCAGCGACATCCATTACATGAATATAATCTCTTATGCAGGTTCAGTCTTCTGTATCGTAGTCATTTCAGAATACGCTTAATTTTTCAATTTCTCATTTAGCTACTTTAAGCAAGAATGGGAGTAGATTTGTTGGTATTCATTTTGGATTTTCTCATAGTATATGAGATGGATGGGCTCCAATTGGATTGAAATATCTAAGTGCAACGGCTGAGAATCATTTTTGCATTACCATATCACGGAGTAAATTCTCAATTACAAGTTTTGTAGTCCCATATGGATTAGTTGTTTTAGTTTTGTCTGTTTCACTGAATGGTGGAAGTAAATTTTCTGCGTCATATACTGTGGCACTACTAGAGAATATAATCTGATTTATATGGTGTTTATTCATAACTTTGAGCAAGTTTATCGTCCCTAAGATATTGTGATCGTAATATAGGAAAGGATCCTGACAACTTTCTCAAACAGCTTTTTTGGCTGCAAAATGGATGACTAATGCAATATCGTTTGCATGTTTCTCAAATACAGCATCCAAATCTGAATAATTTCTAAGGTCTAATTCATAGAATTTAGGAGTTTTTCATGTGATAGCCTTTATTCCATCTAAGGCAGATTCATGAGAATTTGATAGGTTATCTACAATGATAACATCATATCAATTTTCGATAAAAACAGTGGCTGTATGAGAACCAATATATCCTAGTCATCATGTGATAAGAATCTTTTTTTTCTGTCCCATGTAATGTATGGAAAATAAATGATTTATTGTTTTAATAATTGATTATCATTATATTGATTGTTTTTTTATAATCAAATTGAAGTTGAATGGTATTATACTTCGATATATTCAGTAAGAAATAGGATTTTATCATTGTTTAATTTATCGATGATTATTCTTTCAATTATTCATGGATTGTTTTTATCTCTTATTATGAGAGTAGAATTGTCTTTGCTAAAACTTCGAGTATAGTCTCATTTTTTGTTTGAGTATCTTTGAAACGTACCATCAGAATTGAATATGAAATATTTTTTATCAATTGGTTCAGATTCATATAATTCTAATTCTTCTCAATCATCATTTTTAATTTTATCATTGAAATATCGTTTTATATCACAAAATTCACAACTAAATTTTTTGTTTTCATCGAGTTTTATTCAAAAGTATTTTTCTGCTAGAGAAAGTGCATCGATTTTGTTGGCTATTTGTGAATATTTTCTCATTTTCCAATTTTTGTATGCATCTTTTGAAAAATTCTCTTCTATAGATTTTTCGTCTTTTGGTTGATCACTTCATTTTCGGTAATAAACCTCTTGATATCATTTTTTTGATTGATTTATTTCAATTGTTATAGGTATGTTTAGAAATGAACAGCTGCTACTTAAATTTCATCTTTTATCTATAAAATATCATTGACCGTTGGCTACTATGTAATATTCAATGTTTCAGTCGCTATTAATTGTTGTTCAAAGGGGATCATATCATATGAAAGTTTCTCCAATTTTACAATTTTCATGTTTGTGAATAGTATCTATAACGAAAGAATCTATATTTCCTAATCATTTGTTGCTATTGTCCCTTTGTAATACAAAAAAAAGTATACTAATGGATAATAATACTATTCGGATTCGTTTTCTCATTTAAAATTTTATTTTGATAAAAATATTCTATTTTGTATCAGGAAAGTATCTTATAACTTGCAGAACAAATTTGTCTGCAAGTCTATATCTTTTTTCTCGTTCTTCTGCAGACATGAATACAATTGAGGCATTTTCGATAAAAAATTCTCTAAATAATTCGGAGATTCAGCTTTTTAATTCATCTATTTGAGGCTTTTCCATATGCTGGTAAATTATAACAATGTCCATATCTAGCGGTATTCAGAAAATTTTTCATAAAAAATATTTATTTATCATTACTGAGTATGTATCGAATAGATTAGTTAAATTAGTTTTTAGAGCAGTGAAGAATATTTGTTTGAATAAGTCGAAATATTCTTTTTTTATGGAAATAGAAAAACCTGAATTTTCTTTTTGAATATCCAATACTCATGATTCTTCTAGAGAATCTACTTGCTTTTTGATAGCAGGGAAAGTCCGTCAGATTTCACTTTCTAATGCTCTCATAGAAACTCATTGTCTGCGGAAAACTAAGTATTTGAGTATATCTACCTTGGTCTTACTTCAGAAAAGTTTTTCTAAATTCATTCTCAAAATGGAAATAAATTCTGATTAAAGAATAAAAATATAAAGTAAAAATACAAGTTATTTAAAAATGAAAATGTTGTATAATTTTCTATAAAAAAGTAAAGCAAAAGTGTTGATAAAATGGTCAGATTTTTTGCTTTTTTAATGATTGAAGGATATAATTACTTATACAATATTTTTATTTGGATATCTATGATATGGATAAATACATACCCGAAGAGGTCTTGGATGCAATAGCTAAGTTAACGGAGGAATGAAAGTATGATGAGGCAATAGAAACGGTAAATAGAATCCTTACGAGAGACCCCAAAAATGAGCAAGCGTTATTGATGATTGCTGATATTCAGTATCGTCAAGGGAATATGGAATGAGCAGATAAAGCGGTGACTTTTTTGAATTCAACGAAGAAAGATGATCCACTATGATTATATGTGAAGTGATTACTGGAGATGGAAAAAAATAATCGGAAAGAAGCTCGTTCTTACCTAAGAAAGGCGATGCAACTTACTAATTGAGAAAATCATGAGATAATTCGCTGCTATGGCTTGAGTGAGTATCGATATGGAAATCGTGAAAAATGAAGAGATTTTTTAAGAAAAGCATTTAAGCAAGATTCATTAGATGCTGAAGTGATTTATAATATTATTCAGTTATCAATCCTAGATGAAGATTATGAAGAATCTGAAGAAATGATTTCATTTTACTATGAGAATCATGCATGACTAAAAATTGTAGATAAACCTATTGAATGGTATGATAAAAAAATTGCATTATTCGAAAAGTATTTATGATGAAAGAAACACTTTCAATTGGAAAAATAAGTTATTTAAAACATTTAAAATAAAATTTTATTCTTATAGTATCAGTTAAAAATGAAAAAATTAAATCTTCCGAAAGTTAAATTACCAAAGATTAAACTTCCAAAAGTGAAAATGTCTAGCATTAAATCACTTATTTCTAAAAATAGAGAAAAACCATCTAAACCATTTATTGACGATGTAAAATCAATCTTTCGTTCATATAGAGGGCAAATGATTTGGATTAGTGTTTTATCTGGTTTTCTTTTGTTCCTGCTAAATATCCTAATCTGAGTGTCTATGTATGGAAATACATTGAATGAATCATTGAGCGATAAGCTTGGAATGTATTTTTACTTAAATGATAATGTAGAGGAAGAAACAAGACTTTATAAACAGGTTATGCAATTAAAAGATAAACTTGAAAATGAGGGTTTGAAAGTGAATTTTTTAACCAAGGAAGATGCTATGGATTTTATGATGAAAAGATTGCCAGAATTAACAGGAAGTTTGGAAAAATTCTGAATGACTAATCCATTACCAGCTACTCTTTATGTGACACTTCCAGATATTTCTAAATATGAAAAATTAAAGGAGGTAATGTTGGAGAATAAAAATATTATTATAAATATTCAAGATGTGGAGCAGTTAGATAATCTGGAAAGTCAGGAAAATAGAATTAGAAATGTAATTAAGCTTTCAAATTTTGTTCAGATTCTATCTTTGTCTTTAGTTATTATTTTAGCTGCTGCAGTATTATCATTTTCAATATTTTTCTTGCGCTCAATCTTTACTAGATTTTGGCCGGATATTCAGGTAAAGAAATTACTTTGAGCGACTAAATCTCAGATTATTATGCCATTTTTAACGTTAATTCTTTATTCAATTATTTGATGATTTTTAATCTCATTAGTACTCACTTTGGTTTCAATGGGAGTATTTGATTATTATATGTCACAATTATTCTCTTATACACTTACAGCACATTTATTTGCAAAATGGTGAATTATTATTGTATTATTTATTGTAGAAATTTTAGTTATTGTAAGTTTATTAATGGGAATATCTTATAGGTTTGTATCTAGGCTACATAAAAAATTAAAATAGTTTGAGGTATATTATTATAAGCCCTCTCCTAAAGGAGAGGGTATTTTTAATTTGCATCTTTTATTTGTTTATAAAGTAATGATTCATCAGTTAAATTACGTAGCATAATTTTTTTAAGCATATCGGTAGGTTTTGCTTTTTGATATATAACTTCGTAAAGTGAATGAAAAATAGGAAGGTCTAAATTATTTTTTTCTATGATATCTTCAACTACTCAGATTACAGATAGTCATTCTACAGTTTTTCTATTATGTTTTAAAAAGTCTTCGGCTGAATTGTCTTTTCAGATTTTGTATCATGCTTGGAAATTCCTAGATTCGCATGAAGAACAAGTTAAAATTAAGTCTCAAAGTCAGCTTAGTCAAAATGATGTTCATTCTTTAGCTCATTGAATTTTTCATATTATGGCCATTTCTCTTATTCATTGAGTAATTAGGCTTGATTTTGTGTTGACTCAGTATCATAGTCATGAAATGATTCAGCTAGCTATTGCAATAGCATTTTTGAGTGAGGAGTACGTTTCGGCTCAAATTACATCGTTTTGTAAGTATAGTCTGAAATAATTATTAGAAAAAAGTGCTTGTACGAATAGAGCTTGTTCTTCATTATTAGATACAGAGCAAATACAAGTTATGTTTTTATCAATAACTTCTCTGGCAAATCATGGTCATAATACGGAAACTAGTCATCTATGTACAGGGAAATATTCATTGATTATGGATTGAATTGTCTTTTTGTTCGCAAATCATTTAGTTGCATTTATAAAAAAGTAATTATCGGAATCATTTATAGATTTTATTTCTTTCAGTATAGAAATAATAGATTTACTAGGAACTGCAGTTACCAAATAATTTGAAAAATTTAGTACTTCTTTTAAGTTACTACTTGCTTTAATTTTTTTATCTATAACTTTGTCTCATAAATATTTTTGAGATGTATGGTATTTGTTGATCTCCTTTGCGTTATCTAAATCTCTAGCATATACTAAAACATCGTTACCATTATAAGCGAGTACATCGCTAAGAGCTAATCATCGGTTTCACGCTCAAATAGTTGAAATCCTCATACTTTCAATTTGTAGTAAAAAGATGTTATCGTGAGAGTATTATCTTTTTCTTTTTGATTTTTTTTGATTTTTGTCTCAATATGCTTCCGCAAACATTGCATTTAATTTTCACTGATTGGCGGTCTTAACGTTGGAATATTGATTTAGCTTCTTTTTCTTTTTCGCTTCATGAGTTGAAGATTTTTTTACTTCAGATTTTCTATTTTTTTCTTCATGATTTTCAATCTCATTATCAGTTGGAAATTTTTGTCTTTTCTTAGATTTTTTTACTTCATCGTATTTGCTTATATGTTTCTCTCGCTTACGAACTCATTTATTTGTATAAGGATTCCTTTCAGTTTGGTCAGATTTTCTAGATTTTTTTACTGGAGTTTCTTCATAATCATCTCATGGCTGAATCGCCTCTAATCCTGCGTTCTCTACGTCTTCTTCATTATATTTTACAAAAATATCACGTTCTTTTCAGCTCTCTCAACGGTTACGATATTTAATCACGATAGGTACTCCGATAAATCAGAAATTCTTTCTAATACTATTTTCAACTCGTTTTTTAAATGCAAAATTAGCACGAGCTTTATGGTTTACAAAAACTATAAAAGTCGGAGCATCAACTGCGATTTGGGTAGCGTACAATATTTTGCAGATTTTATTCTTTGGAAAACGAGGAGGACGCTGAATCATCTCGTGTTGTAGAGCTTCGTTCAAGTCTCTGGTTGCGATTCTTTTTGTATTCTCTTTCTGCAAAATGGAAACGAATTTCATTACATCGTCAATTCATTCTCATTTGATAGCAATCATTGGAACGATTGGCAGATATTTTGCAAAGTCTAAATAAGTCTGAGTATTTTTTATCATTGCATCAATAGCTTTTGGATTAACTTGGTCGACTTTATTTAGCACAAAAATCATAGGCAATGCGAGCTGATGAACTTCTTGTAATAATGTCATATCACGGTGAGTGATTCATTGAGTACAATCTACCATAAAAATTACCACAGGACGTACAAATTCGAGCATTGCTTTAGTTTTATCATAAGCAATTTTTTCTATTCAGTGAATCTTTCAGCGCTTTTTGATTCAAGCTGTGTCGTAAGCGACATAATCTCTACCTTTCCATGAAAAGTTTCCAGCAACGTAATCTCTGGTAGTTCATGCTACATCAGCGACTTTTGCGAGAGGTTTTCAAACTAATGTATTTAGTAATGTAGATTTCCCGGCGTTAGGTTTTCATAGAATAGCAAGTCAAATCCTGAATGGTTCTACAGTTTCTTCTTCATCTTTATGAGTTTTCTTTCGTTTATTATAGAATGAATTAATCTGACTTTCAATTATGCTTAAATTTCTCTCCTTTTTAGCAGAAACTCCAATTACGCTAGACAATCATAAAGTATAATAGTCAGAAATCGCCATTTCAGTTTCGGATTCTTTTCGTTTTATATCTAGTTTATTGATTATCAGAATTGTAGAATCTTGTTTCTTTTCTTTTCTAATTAAATCGAGAATATGGTGTTCTTTTGCAGTAATTCATACACTATCATCTATCAAAAAAAGAAGTAAATCTGACTCTTTGATAATTTGCTCAATGTATTCAAGTTCTTCTGTAAAATCTAGCAAACCTGGAGAATCAAAAAACGTGAACGAACCAGAATCGGTTTGAACTTTATGTTGAATAATATCAGTAGTCGTCCCAGGAATATCAGTTACAATTGCACGAAATTGTCCAATCAATCTATTGAAAAGGGTGGATTTTCATACATTTGTAGCTCATACAAGTCAGATTTTCATTATTTTATCGTGTGATGGATAAAACTGGATTTTATTATATTTATTTCCAAGATAAAATCAATTACTGAGATTGGCTTATTGTTTTATATTGACTTTATTTATAATTTAAATACATTTATGGTGTAAAAAACAAAAATTTTAATGTTATGGTTATATTTTTACTTTGGTTAGGATTTGTCTGCTGTAGTGTGGCAAATGGTATTATTTATGATCATGTAAGTACTCCTGAAAGATATTATTACATGGTGATCCCTAGCATAATAGCTATTGTTCTTATTATTATCCATCGTGTTTATACTCAAAATTGGTGTAATAAGAATAAGAAAAATAAGAAAAAATGTGAAGTATCTCACCATTTTCAAGTTTTCGGGCTTTCTGCTATGTTCTCTGCTGCGATGTTTATGTCAGCGCTTCTTTGTGTCCAAACAGATGAAACTTCGTGGGGATTCTTCATAGGATCAGTGTCTGCATTTGTGTCATTTTGTTTTGCTACTTCAAGAGAATCATCTTATATTTAAATCTTATTAGCGATCTGTATTAGGTCGCTAATTTTTATGATGACTTATTATATTTTTGTTTATCTCTTGCTTTTTATATTTGAAAATTTACCTTAATGATATAGTCAGATTTTATCTCTTAATTTCTGGATGATGAAAACTGCTGTGATGATAGTTGCGAATAATGGGTTTCAGGATCATGAATTTTCAGCGACTTATGAAGCTTTGTTAGAATCTAATGCACAAGTCACAATTGCTGCATGAAGGAAATGACAATGTGTTTGAGTTTTTTGACAGAAGATAGAGGCGGCATATTCATTATCGGAGATAAAATGAGATAAATTTGAAATGGTGATATTTATTTGATGAGGGGGATGTCTCACTCAATATTTACATGATGCTAATTATTTGCGTATAGCACAAGAAGCGAAAAAACTCTGAGCGATATGTATAGCTCCGATGGTGGTAAGCGAAAGTGGAGCGTTTAACTGAAAAATAGTAACTTCACGAGATGATGAATGATTACAGCAGCAGTTTATAGAAAATTATGGGGGAGTGTGGAAAGATGAAATGGTGATTCGCTATGGAAATATAGTTACAGCTAATTGACCAGAAGCTGCTGAAATGTTTGGTAAAGAATGTGTGAAATTATTAGAAGAATAAAAATTGTTATTCTGAGTGTTAGTGAAGAATCTTAGGTGGTGATAAATTTAATACACAAGATTTTTCATTTCGTTACACTATGTTAAGAATGATAGTAAATATTTATAAATTATATAGTAGTTTTGTGTTTTCTTCCACGATTTTCTCCAACTCTTTTTGTTTAATTCATAAAATTTCACACAATTTTTCATAAACGGATATAACGTAGGCAGGTTCATTTTGTTGTCCACGCATAGTTTGAGGCGGAAGAAAAGGAGCGTCAGTTTCAGTTAGGATTTTTGCAGTATTAATGTTATGAATAGCTTCACGGATTTTTTCTGCACTTGGATATTCGATTACATTTGTGCAACCGATTCGTAGATTCGGAAAAGTTTTTTCACATTCTTCAAGCTCATCTTTCCCGTATCACCAAGCATGAAAATAGATTTTTAAATCTGAAAAATCTTTGAGAACTTTCATAGTTTCATGAAATCCATCACGAGAATGAATCATCAATGGAAGATTTAATTTTTTA
>Ga0310690_10003737_pt1 | contig 22447 bp, 19 predicted proteins | sample AusTroGonzalo_MG_2_FD_207661 | JGI IMG/M metagenome (GOLD analysis project Ga0310690, IMG submission 207661) | Bovine rumen microbial communities from tropical cattle in Woodstock, Queensland, Australia - Gonzalo_04 (v2) (version 2) | ecosystem: Host-associated > Mammals > Digestive system >... | reverse complement strand
ACGGCTCCTTGGGCGTCATATCCAGGAAGAAGGCAGGAATATCCATGGCACTGGCCTTCATCACCTTGGGGCGGTCCATCTCCTTGGGCATCTGATTCATGGCACGGTCCACCTTCTCGTTCACCTCTATGAACAGCAGGTTCACATTGCTGCCCGGTTCGAAGGTCATCCTGACGTTGCCGGCATCCATTCTGGACTCAGAACGTATATCGGTAATACCAGCCACCTGCATCAGGCGCCCCCTAAGTGGAGATATCACATTCCTTTCCACCTCCTGGGCAGAAAAGCCGGGCATACTCACCTGCACGGTGATTTGTGGAATGTCAATGTCCGGCATCAGTGATACCGGTATCTTACGTAACGATATTATACCTATCACCGCCAGTGCAATAATGCACATGGTAACGGCTATCGGACGTTTTATTATTTGATGTAACATTAATTCTTTTTTAAAAAGAAACGATAACGATAACGTTAACGATAACTATTTTATTCTACTCTTTCATTCCCGCGGACTAAAGTCTAAAGCCTAAAGCCTAAAGTCTAATTTTCAACTTTCAATTCTCTATAACCTTCTATATGTTCCCGTTGACGTTTGTTTATCGGTTGTCGTTGACGTTGACGTTGACGTTCACGTTTAATTCTCCACCATCACTTCTGTTCCGTCCGCTAGGTTCAGGTTGCCAGAGGTAATGACTATGTCGCCTTCCTTGATGGTAGTCTCCTTACGCTGACAGCCTGTGATAGCAAATGAGCCGATGTTAGAGTGTATCACATCCACGTATGTCCATACGGCCCGGCCCTCTTCCAACAAGAAAATAACATGATAACCATCGCGCTCCACCACAGCATCCTTGGGAACCACAAACATGTGCTGCATCTTCTCCTCCACTATCACACGCACATTCATACCATCCAACAGAGTCGTTCCTCTGTTGCTGAGCTGGGCTTTTATCTTCACCAGACCTTTGTCGTCTACCAACGGATTAATCTCCGTGACACGGCCTTCATACTGCAGGCTATCCTGCACAAAGGGTGTCACCTTCACCTTCTGTCCGATGCGAACGCCAGAGAGTTCGGCCTCCAGCACCTTGAATTCCACTTCAAAGCCGCTGTCGTCCACCAAGGTACAAACCTTATCATTCTTCTGGAACTTCTTGGCCTCCATATCCGCTATTCTTCCGCTGAAGGGCGCATACAGGTTGCATTCCTCCAGCGCTTTCTTGGCCGACTGCACCTGATACTTGGCAGAGTAGTAACCGGACATCACTTCAGCGCGCTGCATAACTTCAGCAGGGACGGCACTCATATCATTATATCCCAGACTGATCAGTTTATCCGTAAGTTCCACCTTAGCTTTCTGCAAGTCATGCTCGGCTTTCTCCAGCTCACGCTCCCTGTCCAGCCTATCCAACGTGGCAATCAGCGTACCTTTGCCTACATGCTGACCTTCCTTCACGCATACTGCGGCTATGATACCTTGGCTCTTAAAGTTCAACTCGCTCTTTGCCTTGGCACGTAGCCTACCATTGCATACAATCTGCTTATTGAACTCAGTCTGGTGCAGCACCATAGTATCCACATATGTCTCGCTCATCTGCTGCTGGTGCATCTCCATATCAGGATTCTCACTTTTCTTATCCTTATCAGATCCGCATGCTGCAAACAGGAGAAATCCTGTCATCAGCCAAGCAACACTCTTAGCACTATTCTGTTTCATGTTATCGTTATTTCGTTATTTCAATGGGCGGCCTTTTCGTTATGTCGTTATATCGTTATAACGGTTTTCTTTAGGCCGCCCCAATTCTCAATTCTCAATTTTCAAATCAACTATAATGTCCCTATTCAAATTCCAATCATAGAGGGTGGACTTCTGCAGGCTGTAGTAGTCGCTCCAGAAGGTATTCAGCTGACTGATGTACTGCGCCTTAGCCGATGTCATCTCCTGCAGGGCTGTGTTCAGGTCAGTCACAGAAACCATACCCTCTTCATACCTGCGTCGCATGATGTCGTAACGCTCCTCGGCAATCTCCTGTGCTCGCAGCGAGTTGCGGCACTGCGAGGGCTGGGCATTAAACTGCATCACCTTCTTGCGCAACTCCTGAATATAGTCTTGGTGCGTCTGCTCCTGCTGAGTCTTTACCACCTCCAGCTGAGCCTGGGCCATACGCACTCGTCCTTTGCTTACGCCCCAGTCAAAGATGGGCAGCCTCAGGGTCAGTCCCACAATCTCATTGTCACGCAAATTCCTGTAGGCACCTGCAAAGTCATTGGCCGTCTGCATAAAACCTAACTCACCGTTCAGGGTTATTTGTATACCTTTATTGGCCTTGGCCTGTGCCAGACTACGTTCTGCATTCAGCATCTGCAGACGTTGTTCCCTGGTATGCGAGGAATTGGTGATAGCTTTCTGCAGCACCTCGTCCATGCTTACCACCAAATCTGGCACATTATAGGGCGGCACCAATTCTGCATTCTCATAATCTGTCACACGCAGATAAGAGAATAGGTTGTATTTGGCATCGTCCAGTGTAATGCGGTGGTTACCTTCCGATACACGGGCATTCAGTACAGACAGTTCCATCTGCAGCACCTCGCTCTTGGTGGTAGTGCCTAATTCCAGGCGTTTCTGCGCCATCGCGTACAATGCCTCTCTATCTGCTAATGTTGCCTTACTCTGCTGATAGTTAGACTGAGCAGACAATACGCTAAAGAACAGCGATGTCACCCTGATGGCGATATCCTGCATCGAGGTGGCATAACGCTTCTGTGCAATCTCATACTCCAGCGGAGCCGTCTTCTTCTGCCACTTCAGGGAGTTAAAGGAACGCAAGGGCTGAGTATAGCTGATGCGCATAGGCTGGGTATTGTAAGTTATCTCGTCATACGTAAACTGATCCAACCTGTGCAGGTAAGACATCAGAGAGACCGTACCGCCAGTGGCCACTATCTGCTGATTGACAGAGAGAGTCAGGCTGTTACTCAGCGTGTTGTTACTAACGTACGACAGACGACCGTCGTCATAGTTACGGGCCTCCACCAGCGAACGGTTATAGTTCATCAGCCCACCACTCAGGTTCATTGACGGCAGCAACTCAGCCTTGAAGCTACGATACGTCCAGTAGCTGGCAAGGAAAGAGAAATGGGCCGACTTAGCATCCAGCGAATTCTCCTGTGCTATCTTTATGGCATTATTCAGGGTTATCTGCTGCGCGTGTACATTCCTCGGCAACCATGCCAAACAAGCCAATAAAATTATAGCGTTTTTTACGCTCATTATATTAATAATTATATGTGTGTTGTTATTTTCGACACCAAAGATACGATTTTCTAATGATAGTCGCAAATAAAAACTATCAAATTAATGTTCTTTTTGTAAAAACCTTAATTTCTAACAGAAAAATCAACATATATCTACGGAATTATCACCCTTCCAACGATGTTCTCATATCGGACAAAGCCCCATACACGGCTGTCAAGCGAGTTGCGGCGATTGTCACCTAATACGAAATAATAGGGATTGTTATCATTTATAGGAACAATCAAAGGACCGTAATTATGGGTGTTCCAGTTAGAGCCTTTTGGGAAAAAAACAGAATATACAGTATCCGCTTCAATAGTAGGAGTAACCGTTGATGGCAATTCCAGCTTCTTGCCATTCACATACGCCAGACCATGGCGTATCTCCACCGTATCACCTGGCACTCCTATCAGACGTTTACATAGCACTATGTTATCCCCCATTGGGCTGTCAAAGGCAATAATGTCTCCACGATGCAATGTACCTGTACCTTTCAGGCGGTGATAGCCCCAGTTCAGTTTTTGGTCGGGACGATACAACTGAGGAATCAAGTAGAAACTATATTTCAGCACAGGGATGTCCCAAAATCTGCGAGGCATACGTGCCCCGTACTGGGTTTTGTCCATCCATACCAGACTACGTGCCATAATGGTATTCTCCATGCTGGGTGTGGGCACCCATCGAATCTCACCGATAAAAGTCCCTATAAAGGTCGCCAAGAATACCAATATGCCTATCCCGCACAGAACACGTTTCATTCTGTGGGGATGTTTGATACTATTATCAAATAGTTTATTTCTTCTCATAGGCTATCAAAACCCTATCAGGATCATAAGTTTGATAAAATCGATTCAGGTAATTCTGCCAGTCAGGCATACTGCGATACACCTCATGGTATCCTTCTGCCAAAAGGTGCTTCCCTTCTATTGAATCTTTCCGCTGTAGTACAATCATATCAAATCCACTTTCCTCTTCCTTACTAATAGAATCACATTCTTCTACATTCACTGATTGCCAAAGATAAAATTGAGAAATCAGGACTCCGGTATGGAAGGGGTTGCTTCCGCAATTAGACATGACCCTTAGATGCTTTCCCTCAGATGCTCTCTTACACAGATATTGCATCATGTCCACTTTACCATGATCAGCTGGCTTTAATACTACGTGAATCAGCCCCCCCGTATTAACAAATGCAAGCACTCCTATTACTGCGAGACTAATCTTCCTATTCTGTTTATATAGTATAATCTCATAAGCCCATACCAGAAACAGTGGCAACAGAGGCATTATAGGGAAAAGAAAACGCGGCTCTTTATGACTAAAAGCACTATGAATCAGCAGAAATGCCCAAAATGCCCATACGACAGGATTCCTGTAGTGTCTGAACGTTCCGATGCATACAGACAAGATAATCGGTACGCCCAATGCCAGACTAGGAAGGATACCCAACTGCAGGAGGTAGGTATACCAAGGACTTACCCCATACGCAGCAGCCACATGCATCACAATGTTCATGTAATAATAATTATATGGGGCAATCACGAATTTCCCATAAAACCAGCAGTCCAGTGCCGTGCAGAGTGCCAGCATCCCAAGGAATCCCAAGGCAGCAGGCCACCATATACGCCACCAGTACTTTCCTATTACTAGGATCCATAACAAGATACCTATAAAAGCAAAAGCTATTTGATAACGAAACTCAAATCCCAATGCAGCTATTATACCCATCCATGTAGCTTCACGAAGCGAAGGACATTTCGTATCTAACAATCTAGCTAAAAGAAGTAGCATGCAGGCTGTACTTAAGGTCTCGGATGAGAAACGGACACTAATCATCGGCATCAGCCAAAAGAAAAGAGTAGCAGCCAATAAGCCGTTCTTATGTTCTGGGATTACGCAACGCCCTGCAGCTTTGACAAACACGTGCATGCAGTATAGCATAACAAGACACGTCAGTATCCTTAACACCATAACCTGATGGAAAGGATTCTGCATACCTAGCCACTGGCATGGACGGATAATTAACATTGCAATCACAGGCTGAAGGGATGGCCTGATCATCGACTCATGCTCCCATGCCATGGCCAGTGGTGTATTTTGCCCCATCTTCCATTTCGCAAATTCCAGTATCTGGAAGTGTTCATCTGGGTAATAAAAACCTGAACTGAATACCGCACAAACCAGGTACACAACCAGTGCAGACAGCAGAATTACTGCCTCTGTACTTTCAGGGATCTTTTTAATAGCCCATGATTTCATGAGGCATCATTGTTTTCGTTGCTTATAGGATTGGAGGAATTCTTATGAGAATTAGCAATTTCATTGAAATGTTGTTTCACGTGTTCCGAATTATCCCATTTCTGTTGGTAGATGATAGTATATGTACACAGATATACAAAATACAAACCAATTATCAAACGAGTTGCCATTTTATGCTTCTGATGCCAGATACACAAATAATACGCAATTACCAACAGCGGGCCCACCATGGCAAGATAATTGTATCGGTCTGCTACAATGGCAAAACGGGATATTGAGATGAGATGTAAAGCCACTAGCAAATGAACAACAAAGAACAAAATGCCAAAGACTAATAATCGTTCTTTACGAATCACATATACCAGATAGGCTGCCGCCAGAATCATCAATGGATACATATACATCATGAAAGGCATCTTCCCCTCTGGTGATATGGGGAACGGGTACAGATACATCAGATTCATGGGCAGGACAGTCTTAACCATATACTCATACAGCGTGTATCCACAGAAGAGCAGACGCTGTCCCAAGGAATACTCCGGCATGTTGCCTCCTGCTCCCTGAGATAGAATGGTAACAATTCCGAAGAACAGAGCCAAAATCAAGAAGGGGGCCTTTTCCAACAACAGATAACCAATTCCACACTTCCTGCGAGTTACATAGTCTACCAACAGGAATGCCAAAGGTAGCACGACAGCCTGCTCCTTGCCAAAGAATGAGGCAACGAACAATGCCAGCAAACCAATGAATTTTCCTATTCCTGGACGCTCTATATAGTGCAAATACAATAACAATGCCGCCAGATAATAGAAGGCATAAACCAGTATTTTGGATGCACTAATCCATGCCACAGGCTCAACGTTTACTGGATGAACAGCCCACAGTAAGGCGCATACCCATGCCACATTAGCAGATTGACCAACCAATGGGTTGCCCGGAATCATCTTTAACAGACGGTTCAAAAACAAGAATAACAATACCGTATTTGCCGTATGCCACAGAAGACTCGCAGCATGAAATGCCATAGGCGAGTAGCCAAATACAGAATGTATCAGTATATAGCTCAACTCATTGAATGGCGCATACTGACCACGATAGAATTCCGTCAGAACTGCCCATATATTTGAGAAGTTTAGCCCAGTGCTGGTGTATCGATTGATAACAACCCAATGATCATCCCACTGAAACAAGAAACCATGACTCAAAATGTAGAGAAATGTTATGGCAGCTATCAGTGCCAAAGAAATTATTCGAACTTTCATTTCTTCGCTTTAAAATATTCTTCTAGGTATTCATAAAATCCGTCTGCGTAGTTGCGAGTTTGCTCACATACGACATAGCTGGTCCTTACTCGATAATTCTGTGTTAACATTATAACTATTTCATGAGGGGATAATCCTTTCAGTCCTAGGTGCGTCATATTAGTTTCGTAGTATCCCTCTTTTTCCAGAAAACTAGACCATTCTGATTGCATGTGAATGGCATCGTCAGCCATGATTAGAAAATGATTACGTCCTATCTTTCTGGCTAGGTTCAATAACTTATTTATATCACCCGCGATTTCTGAATAAGAGCAGCTGGTCGGTAACAATACAACCACCTTATCACCTCGAAGCACTTCCTCAAGATTTTTACTTCCTACGAACTTGCTAGGACTATCGTACTGATTTACCATCTGATTGCATGGGATTGATTCCCCATCGTAATACAGATGTTTCAGAAAAGCTTCTGTTGCCGCCATAGCACCATCCTCAACATTCTGTTTCTCCTTCATAGCAGTATTATATGCCCCATTCTTAGATAGTAAAAATACATATGTCACAGCATTCGTAAATATCAACAACGAAATGATAATGACAAGTAAAACTTTTACACTATTATTTTTTGCTTGCATTTTTTAAGGTTCTTAAAAAAATATATAATTTGGCTGGAACAGAATTATCTATTTAGCAGTTTTATATGAAATAACTTCCGGATTAAATTGCAAATATTTCTTATAGAACACATTGGTCTTCAAAATACTCAAGTAATCATTAAATAAATAATCGTAGTCAGCTGATGGCATATATGCTGTTATTATCAATCCTTTTTCGTTTACTAATAGCATAACAGGTTTTGACAATCCATCTAAATTTTCTGCCAACATGGATGAATCTCCAACTAAAAGTATTTCGTTCTTTAGTTTATTCTTCACCTTTTGAACATATAGTTGACGTGAATCAAAATTATGAAATAGAAGAGTCGTACGAGACTCGCCAATACTATCATTAATCTGATGAAGTTTGTCCATAATGTAATCAACGCAACTTTTACAATAATTTGTGGAGAAATAGAAGTATATCCTAGGAAATGACTGACTCATATCTCCTAGTTTATAAATCATGTCATCCAGAGTCCTAACGTATTCCTGGGTCAAATCTAGACCTGACATTCTATTTAACTCAACAGTCTCAAAAAGGTATTCATCAGTTTGATTATGCATTATCTTTACATATCTCAATTCACTCTCAATGTCTCTATTCGTCTTCCATTCTCTATAAACACACACACACGCGATTATAATTGAAATGGAAAGGAATAAGATTAAATAAGAACTATATTTATACCTACTCATTTTAAAATATTTTTTTGTATGGCATTCTTACTAATACCGGATTATTTTTTACATCTCGGTTATCATCACATAAGAAAAAAACCTCATTTTCTGTGTATTTGGCAAACAAGAGAGGATTAAGGCTGCCAGACTTGTCTTCAAGCCTATACACTCGTGTAGAGCGTATATTTTTATCATAGATGGCAAAATGAATTTTCTGATAGATGAAAGCAAACATCATTTTATCGGCAGTTTCGTAACAGCAAAATATGGAACAGGCCTTATTCTTTTTATTTTCCTCCTTATTTGAATAAGCGCACATATCAACGAAATCCTTCCCTTTTTTTTCTTTTTCCGTAAATTTGTGTTCTCCAAAGTCAATGTAGTATGCTTTTACAGCTTTCATTTCATTAGGTAATACTCGATAAATAGTATCACAGAATGCTTCAGCATATAGCAATGTATTTGTTGCTGCGGAATAACGCAATTCATTGTGCGTCGTTCCGTCCTTCTTTTCAAGACCTTTGATATGATACAATAATTCACCAGAAGGAGAAAAGACAGAAAATGCAGGGGTCAAAACATCAGGACCTTGATAACAGTTATTTGAAAGAAGTGTACCATCATTAAGGTTATAAAGAGTACTGGGGTAGATATTTTCATTATTGGGCTGTATATCTATCCTAGACAGATATTTGCCTGATGCGTCATAAAAGTTTACTTTATGGGAAGACCAATCGAAAACACCTATTCGATTCTCTGCAACAAACATGTTCCTTGTGTTTAAATATTCATGGTTACTATGACCCAAGGCACCAATGTTGTTTAGATATCTTCCTTTTGTATCAAATCTTATAACTGAGTTTCCTGAGGATAGAATTAAATCCTCCCGATTAATTTCCAAGTTTGTAACATATGAAAGAAGGGACTCATCAGTAGTTTCTAATCGGATTAACTCACCTTCTCCTACATCCAACGTCATAATCTGGTTAAATGGAATACTAATATATTCCATTTGGATATTCTTATCGTTATCCTCCCTGCAAGAGAAAAGCAGGGAGGTAAATACGATAAGAAAAATAAATAAGTTAATACTTCTCATTTATTTCATCTGTTTTCTAATTCTTTACACATGTGCACCTTAGAGTACAACAAGCATAGTAACCAGATTGGCATGAGACACTGCAGCCTCCTGTCATTCCATATCCAGAAATAGAAATACCAGCATCTATTGAACAACTGGAACTTCCTGGACCGCCATTATAACAAAATGGCTTGCCGTTAGTATTGGAGTTCGAGTTTGAGTTAGAATTCGAGTTAGTACCAGAACCAGGCTTTGCTACCAATGAGAGAGAGTCCTGGCCAATGCCATAGTCTGACAAAGCATTCTGAATGTTCAGACCGATACCTGCTGCCACAAGGGCTGCACAGCAGTACTGTGCAATTCTTTTTTTGTTCATAAAAATGTTAATTAATTAAGTTAAATATTCCCTACTCGTAAAGCTTTTCAGGTTCCGCTCCTTTTTAACCCTGTGTGGTCAGGTCAGAAATTAGCGCCATTTCTATTTTTCTTGTGTGTTAGTTCAAAAAATCGACCCCAAATTACAAGGTTTTTTAATTACTTCCAAAAATAAAATGTAGAAAATGTTATTCAACATACTAAAATATACTAAAGTACTACAATGGTTGTAGTCCTTTAGGATGACATGTGTGTCTTGCGACCATAGTTTAGAGTGTAGTGTTTAGAGTTGAGAGGCAGTTTAACTAGTTTAGAGGGTAAAGTCTAAAGTTTATAAACCTGCAAAAAGCTTTCTTGTCCTCTGGTGTTTAACAAAAACTATAAAAACCGAAATTAAGTATATATATAAAGTAAATCTGTCAACCCCTCGTGAGAAATTTGACAGACTTACAAAACAGATTAACCTTAAACTTTATTATTAGCTAAACGAGCTGAGATGTTTTTTATGGCTGGTACTATTGAATATGGAATCTTGAGTATTATTGAGAAGTATAATCTTTAAAAAACTTCCACATTCTCGATTAATTATGATCATTTATGCTTTGTTACAGAGCTCATTATTCCTAATCGGTCTATTAGTCGTTTGTCTGCTACTACAATTTCTGCCGTTCCACTCATCTGACGTTTCGTTGGCAAGAAGTCTCCTTCACTGGTTTTAAGCCCATTAGGAAATAAAATATTAACTTGATATAAACCGTTATCATCTGGGATATATGCTACTTCGTGTACCTTACCTGTCAAATAGCCATACTCTCTGTCAGGATAATTTTCTAATCTTATTTTCACAGCCTGACCTCTTTTTACTTGCCCGATACCTTGTACTGGAAGCATGGCATAGCCCATATGGAGTTCCTTCTTCCCAGTTTCTGGTAGAAATATAAAACGACCAGTCAGCGTGTCAGGGTAGGGAAATAGTGCGGCTCCTGCTAATAAGACTACCAGTATCAGAGCAATTACCGTTATGCCCCATCGTTCAATCCATGGCGGAACTCGACCCATTATCTCCTGTACCTCTTCAGAACGAAGATTTATCTCCTCCGATTCCTCTATTTTATTATCAATTTTACTCATATATAGATGTAATTGGTATGATATAAACAAATTATATGTCACTCTATTCCCCTAACTCTAACTGATTCTTAACGAGTGTATAATAGATACCACGCTTCTCCGTCAGTTCCTCATGCGTGCCTTCTTCTGCAATATGTCCTTTGTCCAAAACGATAATATTATCTGCATGTCTTACAGTAGAAAGACGATGAGCAACTATAAGAACTGTCCTTCCTTTATAGAATTCTTGCAGATTACCCATAATGATACTCTCATTATTTGTATCCAAGGAGTTGGTAGCTTCGTCCAAGAAGATGAACTCCGGATCCTTATACACAGCCCTTGCGATAAGGATACGTTGTCGCTGACCTTGCGATATTCCACTTCCCTCCATGCCAATCTTTGTATCATAGCCCATTGGCAATGAGTGAATGAAGTCACCAATGTTTGCCACTTTTGCGGCATGCCTGAGCCTCTCCGTATCAACTCGATCCGTTCCAACAGCAATATTATGTGCTATCGTATCAGAGAAGATATAGCTTTCCTGCATGACGGAACCTGTCTTGCTGCGCCACAGATGCGGATTAATCATTCCTAATGGCGTCTCACCTATTTTAATGCAGCCCTTATTGGGAATATAGAATCCCTGTAACAGTTTAACTATGGTTGTTTTACCGCTACCGCTGGCACCTACTATGGCCGTTACCTTATGCTCAGGAATAGTCAATGATACATCTTCCAACGCGTAGTCTCTGTTTGCACCGCTATAGCTGAAAGTTACATTATCTAATTTGATATCCCTGTTATCTGGCAGATAAGTCAGTTTTGCGTGGATGCCCTGTTCTTCGTCCCTGCGCCGATGCACCTCGTTCAATCGCTCTAGGCTTATCTTGGCATCCTGCCAAGCCTGGGCAAATCCGATGAACTCACCTATGGGAGCTGATACCTGACCGATGATGTATGTCAGAGACATCATCATACCCAATGTCATGTCACCATCCACTACACTCTTAGCAGCTATAAAGGAAATAATGATACTGGTTGACTGTGTAAAGAAAACCGTCCCTACCTGCTGTATCTGTCCTATGGCCAATCCACGGATACCAATCTTATAGAGTTTTACCTGTATGCGCTCCCACTCCCAGCGTTTTTGCTTCTCACAATTGTTCAGCTTTATCTCTTGCATGCCTTGTATAAGCTGGATAATCTTACTTTGTTCACCAGCAGCCTGGCAAAAACGCCTGATATCCAATTCGCGCCTGTATTTCATTAAGGAAAGGACCCAGATAACATACCCCATGTTACCTATTAGGAAAATAACCAGTATAAGTATATTGTAATAGCCAAGAATAGCACCAAAGACAATAAAGTTGAAAAATGAGAATATGATATTGATAGAACTACCCATCAAGAAACCCTTGATACGTCCGTGGTCACCTATGCGTTGCATGATGTCACCCGTATTCTTGGTATCAAAATATCGTAGTGGCAATTTCATCAACTTCATCAGAAAGTCAGAAATCAGAGAAATGTCTATACGAGAGTTTACATGCAACATTATCCACGAACGAATAAACCCCACAGATAGTTGCGAAAGGAAGAGTACCAGTTGAGCAATAAGGATAAGGGTGATAAATCCCAGATTAGCAGAACGAATACCTACATCTACCAATGCCTGAGTCAGGAACGGGAAAATCATCTGAAGTCCCATGCCCAAAAGCATTGAAACAATTAATTGAAGGAATTGCTTTTTGTAGGGTATCAAGTAGCGTAGAAAGAAGAAAAGGTCACGTCTTGCCGAACGCTTTTCATCTTCATATTCCATGAATTCTGGTCCTGGTTCTAATAACAGAGCCATACCAAGCTCTCTATTCCCTTCCTTCTTTGCTAGCCAACACTTCTCCAATTCTTCCTGACGGAATGCCACTTTCTGAGTAGCAGGGTCAGCAATATGGAACACATATTTTCCATGCCTCCGTTTGCTTACCTTATAGAGGACCACAAAATGATGCTGATTCCAATGCAGGATACACGGCAAAACGACATCGTTGGCCAACTGTTCCACACTAATTTTAACCCCCATAGTGCGCATGCCAATACTCTCTGCAGCATCACTAATGCCAAGCATGGTAACACCTTCACGCGTAATGAAACACCGTTCACGAAGGGTTTCCTGTGTGAAGCTACGTCCATAATAGCGTGCTATCATTCGTAAGCATGTAGGTCCACAGTCAGCAGAATCTAATTGGTGAAAATGGGGAAAAGCATATCTCATAGGCAACTAGAAGAATTAACCGTCTCTACATGATTAACATTACAGAAGAAACCGCACCCAGTTATTAATTCGTAATTCGAAACAGGAGGACATAACCATTGATATATACAATTATCGCAGGGACCATAAACTCTCGTGCGAAACCACGTACTTTCTTTATTAAAAAGTGAATTAAGCAATTCACAGAGACTGTCATGTATATCTCCTAACCTAGTTGTATTAGCGTTTGCTTTTACAGAGCCATCTGGCAAAACTAATATTTTTCCATAAAAGAAGCCATTAAGAGTCTGGTTTATGAATATTTTTCTTTTATCTAACTTTTGCTGAAAAATCTCATCTTCATTTAAAAATACATATTTCCGAAGAAATTCTATATTATTTCCATTATAAAAGGGGATAATTTTAATGATGTTTTTTTTCAATTCTATACTTTCGACAAAAGATATATCTTCTTCTGATGAACAAAGATAATCCACGCGTTTATTCTCGAAAGATGATTCTATAAGCGACAAATATTCTTTATTTTTGGGGTTTCCATTGCACAAGACTACAAGATTGCAACTATTTAGTATATTGCGTTTCTTTTCTTCAACTAGAGCCAAATCCTCGATACGAGAATAGAAAGTAATATAGGACATCCTATCTTCTAATCTTTTTATTAATTCTGGCAGATGAGAATATTTGGAAAAATCACCAATAAAATTAATCGACACTGTATTAGGAAATCTGGATATAAAAGATAAAACGTCCATATAACCAAGACTTCGGTCAGAAATCATTGGATGGAAATATTGTTGAAATAGTTTATTATCTTCTTGATGTAATGAAGCTCCATTCAGATGAACCGTTATTTCTCGAACACTACTAAGCATTCCAATATAATCGCCATTACTTAGAAGTTTCTCCCTATCATAAAGTATTTTAACAATCGGTTTTAAAGATGCCTCGGCACTGTCCATGTTTGTAAAAATTCTTCCCGACCCGATTCTAAATAGATTCTGAATCCATTCATTCAGTTTTTCATCTTTATCAAAATTGTCAGGAATTTCAACCATATACAGATTCTCAGGCATATCAAGTGTCACCAGCGCTTTTTTTATCTCTCGGCTGACTTCAAATATAAAATATTTATTATTCGAAGAGTTATAAGCTAATCCTCTTTCTCCTTCATGCCAAAGGAATGTATTTCTATCAATTGTTAATACCATTGTTTAAGAATATGCTATTTGTTTCAATATTTTCTCATATAATTGAGGAGTATCTTTTAAATAATCAAGACATCTTTTAAAAATCCTTTCTTGTTCCGATGCAAGAGTAAAGTGAACACATCTCTTACCCATCTCTGAAGGAATAGGATATTCCTGGAAAAAGCAATAAGGACATTTGTTCCGGAGTGCACATTTATCACATTGATTAGCAAAAGGCGTTATTACTTTATTAAAAAATTTTGCTATTTTATCGAAATCTAGTAATACTTCACCATCGACAATATTGCCAAGAGAATATTCGTGACTAACTTTCTCACACTGGAGAATCTCACCTTTGGCAGTTACAAAGATTTTTTTTGCAAATGGTGCGCATGTTCCAGTTGGATATGTTTTTCTCTTTTTATCATCAAGAAGCAAATCGCCATAAGAATCAAAGACATTTCCGCTATGTCGGAATAGCGCTCTACTCGTTTGTTGTACTCCGGGTGATGAATAAAAGAAATCTGAATCTAGTTTCTTTTTCATAGAAGAAGAGAGAAAGGAGTCGTTCCTGTCCTTATAAATGGAACTAAACAACGTTTCCTTATTTTCATTCCTTTTATAATTATTCATCTGAGCAATTCTTGGAATCTTATTGAATTTCCTGATGAAGAAACTATAAAGATCTTCGTATGAAGAATTTGCATTAAATACGGCATTAAAATTGACCTTTCTGTTGAAATATTCTTCATTGTATTCTTTGAGTTTCATGACGTTAGCAAACACCTTTGGGAATGTCTCCTTCCCTGATTTTGTTCTTCTGAATTTATTGTTTGTTTGATTTCCATCAAGACTAATTGTTAAAAGAAAATTCTTTTCTACTATATATTCCATATACCTGTCCAAAAGGTATGCGTTTGTCGTAATAGTGAAGATAACGTGCCATTTCCAATTTCTTTCTATATAGTCAACAATCTGCTTAATAAGCGGAAAGTTTAGCAACGGTTCTCCGCCATAAAAACCAACATAAATTGGTCCAGAATTTAATCTATTATTCTTTTCCCAAATATTTGATAGATAGTCAAGCAGACATTTTGCTTTATCAAATGTCAGAAAATCATTAGAAAGAGTTTGCATTCCCTCATATAAACCCGAATAAATACAATATTCGCATCTAAAATTACAAGCAGTCGTTAATTCAAATACTATCTGTCCAAGTTTCAGAAGATTATTATTTATATCGGATGCCTTTATTTCGTATGTCTCCATTATATTAATCCTTTAATTTCGCCCTGAAAAGAATATCATTATCTGAAGAATCCATTAAGTTAATCAAATGGCGAAGCCGATTTTCCTGCCCAGTTTGGAAATCCCCAGAGTTTAGTCTCTCTTGTAATTCTTCTTTCATTGAGGTAGGATCTATGTTCAAAAATATATAACCATCTTGGATCCTAGGATAGATTGATGTATTGCTAATATAGTCATTTACAAATTCAGCATGGTATGATTTGCCAGTCTCTTTTTCAGTTAGTATTGGAGAACCATTAATGATTGTCAAATAATGTTTAGGCAACTCGTTAACAAGAATAAATGGGTTTTCGGACTCATGTTCTGGCCTTACAGCAAAGACTGCACGTATTTCGTTATTTTTATTATCATAATGATATAGTGTATCAGAGTTACTTACACAAAAAGCAAACTGATGAGTATTTCTATAGGCATAATTCTCGTAATTGAAGCCTATCCTTTCGTTCTTCTCGTTAATAGAGTTTACAGCGAGTGCCTCATTAAACACATAATTTATCTTCTCTGGACTAGATAATGTGATATTTGCCGCAGAAAATTTATCTGAACTCTCAGAGAAACATATATGTACCAAGGAGAGTACTGAATCTGACTGATGAAACATACGTCCCTTATTAACTCGAGATTGAAGTTTAATTTTCCCAATATAATCTCCCTGAATATCATATCTTAAGATACAATCGTCTGAAATAGAGGTAATATATATTGAATTAGAGTTCTCATCCAGTAAAACATCATATGCAGAGATGTATTCTCCAGGGCCGTGGCCCTTGTTGCCCACATTGTGAATGAAGTGCCCTTTGTTATCAAATAACATAACAGGCCCATTATCTTGACGCACGCATATATAATGCTCTGAGAAATACATCCATTGCATCTTAAAAAAGGCTTTATCTGAATTCTCGAAATGGATAAGCTCGTATCCATCCGTTAGTTCACTTATTGGCACTGTACGTGTCTCTTTTACTTTTGCCTCTTCCAATACAAGAACTCGTTCATCATTAACATTTACAATACTCACATTATTTGTTGTTGACGTACATGAATGGAATGATAAAATAATAAAGCATAAAAAAAGAACGTTTGTTTTCATTGTTTTTTGAAATTAATAGATGGCTCCAACAAGGGAGCCATCCAAGTAGAAAATCATTTTACCACCAAGAACCACCATCATTAGCAGCATCGTTGTCTGAATCGCTAGAGCCGCCATAATAACTGTCAGTCGGTCCCTCTTTAGGTCCATAATACTTGCAACCACAACTGCAAAAGATGCATCCACCTTTAAGGGAGTTTTGCTCTTGTTGGTTCAACTCATCGACATACAACGATGTCAATTTTAAACTCGAAAGCTTTTTCATTTTTTAATAAAATTAAATTAATAAAGTTATTTGCCCACATTGGCTTTTATTTGAATTCCTTTAACAGCGCTGTTGTAAAAGTCGAAAATGAATAATCGTGTAAGATTCGTTCACGTCCTCGCTTGTTACGCGAGTATTTCTGGCTGAGAATAAATGATAATTTATCAATAAGATCATCGGATTTGCTGTCTTCTCCATATTCAAAGAATAAACCGAATCTTTTATCTAATACTATCTCTTTTAATCCGCTCGTATTGGTAACAACCACAGGTACTTCACTAAGCATCATCTCGCCAGCGACATAACCAAATTCCTCAAAAATAGAGGGGACAACTCCAACGTTAGAAATGGCATATAATTCACGCAATCTTTCTCTTGGAAGGAATCCAGTAAATGTAATTCTACTCCAATATGGATAAGCTAGTTCCATACAACGTTGGAAAGAGCCAGTTCCCGCAATAATCAGTCTCGCAGTCGGAAATCTTTCTATGATCTTCGCGAAAGCTTCTATAAGTCTTAATATCCCTTTAACTTCGTCTAATCTTCCCACAAAGAGAACTAGTTTTTCTTTTTGTTTAAACCCATATTTTCTACGCAGTGATTCTTTTTCCGTTTTACTATATTTCGTATAGCAATCCTGAAACCCATGCGGAATGCAAACTAATTTCGACAATGGAACCTCATAGAGCGTTCGAAGCATTCTATATGAGTGATTAGATATTGCTATTACACGATCACAATATTTTTGCATAAATTCCTTTTCATACAAGAAAACATCTTTTATATTTGCTTCGACAACGTTTGTATCCGAGATAAGAATCCGTTCCAGTTTATTACGATCTCCGAGTAAAACCATGCTCCAACTAGTATAATGAACAGTTAAATAAATACGAGACTTAAAATTCTCCTTTATAAGTTTTGCAAGTTCCTTATGAGCACAGTAATTAAAATGACAATAAACCATCTTATCCATATTGATATATGAACAGAGTGAAAAAAGTATTCTCCAATAATACTTTTTTTTATTCTTAAATTCTGAAGCCAAACCCATAGAACTCATACTCGGACAATCAATATAGATTATACCCTCGCGATTAACGAGGGTCATCTCTTCCTTGTCTGTTGACAATGTTATTATATGGATATCCCATTCGTCAAGATTGAAACACTTCACAACATTATTAAGAAATGTTCCTACGCCATAGGTGGAACCATTACATATCTCCGAAAAGATTAATAGGCACTTCTTCCCTTTAGAAGAATCACCTGTGAGACTCTTACTCTCATGTCTTTTCTCCACAGAGGTACTCTTCTTAGATAGAATGCTAACTCCCTTTTGCCATTCGCTACCCGAATAAACAGAAAAATAGACCTCTGTTAAATGCTTCCATACAGAATACAAATCAAATTCATGAGAAACAAAATTGATTCCAACTTTTGAACAGGCGTCAACAAGAATTTCTATGTATTCCTTATCAAAAGGGAGATAACCACAGCCATTTTCTCTTTTACTATCTATACGACATCTTGCATATGCAACAACACCTCTCAAACCGCGTTCTAGACTATAGTCTTCAATCCTATTTACATCAAACTGTACAATCCGCTTGTCAATCTCACAAAGCAAGTCATCTGTATTTTGCTCAATAAAACCTTCTTTCTTGAGCAATTCAACACCGAATCCAATTCCACATAGTCCTAATTCAAAATTCCATGGAATCTCAAGACTGATTTCCTCGCAGATTTCCTCAAAAATCAATGTTGCTACTGTCTCGTACGAAGTAACACCAGAATATCTCGCATAATAAAAATAGAATATTGCAGCCCCCATTTTCCCATGTAATAAACCCAATTGATTATTACATGTATTATGCATAAGATTATATAAGGCTACATCTGTAAGAACATTATCAAAATCGGACTTATATGATTTCGAAATAGACATATTAATGCTTTGATAATAAGGTTTGTCGGGGTATTTTAAACTCTATCGATAGTCACTAAACACGAAAGATTGTCTTCTGCTGGAACCATGTTCCCGAAAAGTAATGTATTGCGTATGCTGCATTGATCCGCTGTTCCATTTCTGTTGATACACGATTACCTATTATAAGATCCACTTCTCCTAAACGAATCGGATAAAGATACTCAGGTTCTATAATTCTTATATCCTCCTTATGCTGATATTTTTTAAAGGACTCAGTTAATAGAAATGGACCTGTTGAATCTAAGATATCTATTCCATCCCTAACATCCCATCCATGAGAATGTCCCATCATTCGGGATATAACATATTCAAGAAAAGGATGGTTCCGAACAGAGGCCATAAGGGCATTACAAATAATGTATTCCATTCCATAACGTCTCGAATGATCATAAGGTTCTTTGCCAGCAACGAAATCGGCATCTTCAAGAAGGGTAATAAACTCAGGTTCCAAGCACTCAAAATCCAAATCAACATACAAGCCACCGTAGGTCTGCAATAAGAGATACCTGATGGCGTCAGCACGCTGAATATTTTTAGGATATGCATCATACTTCTCCAAGAAATCAGGATAGTGAGTACGTACAAATTCGCGGTTCATATCATCTGTCCATAATCGATATTCCCAACCCGGCAACATCTCACGCCATGTTTCAGACAGGAGTTGGAAGGCTTTTGGCAGATTTTCATCCTTCCAGGTTTGATGAATTATTTTGGGTATTCTTAACATTCTTCTTATTATATAATATATGTATAAACTTATATCTCCTTTCTCCAAGTACCTGCATGCAGGTGTACCGCGTACTTACCAAAAAGACAGGTTTCTTTGCGGCCACCAGGTAATTCAACGTACCATCCTTCATTACGAAGCAATGTGATATCCTGATAAGTATCGGTATTATCCCAATATGTATCGGTTAACAAACCCGGTCCCGTGACATCTAATATTTTTTGCTGTGAATCCACCTTTATGGTTGAGCGTTCTGCCATCGCATTCATTAACCTACGTAGGAAGGGATGACCTGCCTCGCCCCCGAACATATAATTCGCAATGCGAACATGGTATTTTAGTTTCAAAGATTTTAACGTCTCGTCGTTTACAGTCATTTCCTCTGCTAAAACAAGAGATTTGTCTAACAGATTATCCAAGGCCTGAAGGGGATACATGTCCATATCCATGTAGAAGCCACTCAAACCATATACTAATGCTAAACGAAGAAAATCTGCCCTCTGTACATTATGAGTAAAAGCAGCGTACGCATCTAAATACTCAGGCAGATTATCTCGAAGGAACTGCGTACCTGTCTCCTCATCCCATAAGGTAATGTTCCATGATGGATGCATATCGCGTATCATACGCTCACATTCCTTGAAAATAGGCGGAATGATTTCATCCTTACGAAGAAACACCAAATGTATGTTTTTGGCAATACTCATATAATATCTATTTTCTGTGTGTTAGTTAAAAATGCGATTCAAAATTACCAGGTTTCTTAATTACTTCCAAAAATAAAATGTAGAAAATGTTATTCAGCATACTAAAATATACTATAGGACTACAAAGGGTGTAGTCCTTTAGGATGACAAAGGCGACTTGTGACCATAGTTGAGGCTGCGCCTCGAGCCTGCTACGTCATGGCAGAGCTTAAACAAGTTTAGACTCTGCGCATAACTTAAACGCAGCCTTTAGAGTGTAGAGTGTAGTGTTTAGAGACAGTTTAACTAGATTAGAGTGTAAAGTCTAAAGTTTATAAGCCTGCAAAACGATATAATTGTCCTCTGGTGTTTAACAAAAACCATAAAAACACTTTCATTGATTTCAATCTTTAGCAAGATTTGCAGTGATAATGATAAGGGATGATCATAAACTAGTTTCTATCATCCCTCAACATCATCCACCACAGCATTACATGCTCTGAAATCAATGAAAGAAAAACCCCGCCCTTTGGGCTAGAAAACCGAACCGAGCTATATAAATAAAGTAAGTCTGTCGACCTCTCGTGATAAGTTTAACACAAAAAAAAACTGTAAAAAAGTTACGTAGGTTTGTATAATTGAACAAATGTCAATATCTTTGCATGCGAGAATCTTCGCATTGAAAAAAGTCGCATAACATAAGTCTTTGATTATGAATCCATTTAAGTTTGGTACAATTGTACAGGGAGAGTTCTTTACCGACCGTATTGAAGAGTTGGAACACGTGAAGCAATTACTTGACAGCGAGAACCATCTGGTATTGATTTCGCCCAGAAGATTTGGGAAAAGTAGTCTGATAGCAAAAGCGCTACAACAAACAGGACGGCCTTCCATAACAATTGACTTTATGAAAGTGCTGAGCACAGAAGATCTGGCAGCTCAGATTCTGAATAGCATTTTCCGCTTGTATAAGATGGAGAAACTTAAACATCTGTTAACACACTTCAGAATAGCCCCCAACATATCATACAACGCCATGACGGAAAGTTGGGATATAAGTTTCATGCCATTGATGGAGAAAGCATCTGTTGCCCTGGAAGACTCCATGGGATTGCTAGAAAAAGTAACTACGGACGAAAACAGATTAATCATTGTATTCGATGAATTTCAAGAGGTAAATGAGATTTCCCCCTCTCTTGCAAAACAACTTAGGGCAATCATCCAACGCCAAGAGGGGCTAAACTATGTATTCATGGGCAGTCAGGAATCTATGATGAATGAAATTTTTGAGAAGAAAAAATCGCCGTTCTATCACTTCGGACAACGGATGAATCTCAAGAAAATCCCTTACGCCGATTTCCTCTCCTATATTGTTTCACGACTGCCCGATATGATACCAGAAGAAAAGCAGAAGATTGCAGAAGGAATCCTCAAATTCACCAATGTACACCCCTACTATTCACAACAACTTGCAGCAGCCACCTACAACATGATTATGTATGCCCCAAACAAAGGAGATGCTGTAAGCCGAGCTATAAAACAACAGGTAGAAGAGCACGATTTAGACTATGAACGGCTGTGGATAAGTTTCAAACGAACTGACCGCAAGATACTTACCCTTTTGGCCAGAAAAGGCAATCCACTAACAGATCGTTCATTACCAACCAGCACAGCGTTCAGTTCAATAAAACGTATGGTTAAACAGGGGTATGTGATAAAAACAAACACCTACGAATTAGAAGACCCCTTCTTTGGAGAATGGATTTTGCAAGGACGATCAGACGCCCCTAGCTACTAAAGGAGGCATAGCTTCCGAAACATAAATCACCTAATATAGAACTGGTTTCGCCAAAATACGTGTGTCGAGCTTCCCGCTTGACTCACTTTTATTCATAAACAAAGAACCATTGGAGAGCCCCCGATCGCGAGATTCCGGGCTTTCTTATTCATTTTATGCAAATAAGAATATTTTTTAAAATAACCTGTATAACTTGCGACAGAATTACAGTAAATTACGATTAGGATGCTACTGGAAATACAAGTAACACACACCAGTGTATAACAAAAACCATAAAAACACTTTCATTGATTTCAATCTTTAACAAGATTTGTGGGTAATAATGATGAGGGATGATTATAATCAAGTTTCTATCATCCTTCAACATCATCCACCACAGTATTACATGCTCTGAAATCAATG
>Ga0310690_10003734_pt1 | contig 22456 bp, 15 predicted proteins | sample AusTroGonzalo_MG_2_FD_207661 | JGI IMG/M metagenome (GOLD analysis project Ga0310690, IMG submission 207661) | Bovine rumen microbial communities from tropical cattle in Woodstock, Queensland, Australia - Gonzalo_04 (v2) (version 2) | ecosystem: Host-associated > Mammals > Digestive system >... | reverse complement strand
TCATAAAAGTAATGTCAGGTTTTCGGAATCAGGTCAACGGAAAACATAAGCCAAACGATTTAGCAGAAAATCTTACAATAAATAATTGCAGGCAGTATAAAAACATTTGCTTTTTTTCGGCTTTTGGTATTATGTATGCTTATTTGTAATTTGTGTTGTTTTTTAAATTTAATTAAGGGAAAAAATGAGCGACAATAAAAAGAAATTTTATCCGGAAGAAAACGGCAGAACCGACTTTCCTGCCATGGAAGAAAAGATTTTGCGTTTCTGGGAAGAAGATTCCATCTTTAAAAAATCCGTTGACGGCAGAGATTCCGCCCCCGAATGGGTATTTTACGACGGTCCTCCGTTTGCAAACGGTCTTCCTCACTACGGGCATATTTTGGTTTCTTACATAAAAGATTCGCTCTCTCGTTTTCAAACCATGAACGGCAAAAAGGTTAAACGCCGCTTGGGTTGGGATTGCCACGGCTTGCCTGCGGAAATGTCTGCGGAAAAACAGCTGGGGATATCGGGAAGAAAGGCTATTGAGGCTTACGGCATTGAAAAGTTTAATGATTTTTGCCGCAAAGACGTTTTTAAATACTCGGATATTTGGGTGGACACTTTCAAACGCATAGGTCGCTGGGTTGATTTTGATGACGTGTACAGGACAATGGACTTATCCTTTATGGAGTCTGTCATCGCCAACTTTAAGTCCTTATATGACAAGGGTTTGATTTATGAGGATTATAAGGTACAGCCTTATTCTTGGGCGGCACAAACTCCCGTTTCCAATTTTGAAGTGAATCAGGCATATAAAGACAAAACCGATACCACCGTTACCGTACTTTTCCATTTGGAAAACGATATGAATTTAATGGTATGGACAACTACGCCTTGGACTTTACCGTCTAATCAAATGGTTGCCGTCGGTGCTGATATAGACTATGCCGTTATGCAGGAAGAAGACGGTAAAAAATACGTTATGGCGGCGGCCTTGCTGGGCAAATACAAAAAAGAATTGGCAAAGGCAACCCAAGTCGGCACGATAAAGGGCAAAGACTTGGTCGGATTGTCGTATGAGCCTGTTTTCCCCTACTTTAAAGATTATAAGGAAAAGGGTTGCTTCAAAGTAATAACTGCGGATTTTGTTTCGGTAACGGACGGAACAGGTATTGTGCATATCGCTTCGGGATTCGGTCAAGACGATTTTGAGGCTTGCCGCAGTGTCCGTCCCGATTTTCCCGTAATCTGCCCTGTTGATGAGGCAGGCTGTTTTACGGCGGAAGTCCCCGACTATCAAGGTATGCAGGTGTTTACTGCCAATGAGCCTATTATTGCTCGCTTAAAGGAAGAAAAAAAGCTGGTGCAGAAAAGCCAAATAACGCACTCCTATCCTTATTGCTGGCGTACGGACACGCCGCTTATTTACAAAGCTATGTCAGGGTGGTTTGTTAAGGTTACCGCTTTTAAAGATGAATTGATAGAGCAAAACAAGGAAATTTCTTGGACTCCCGACAATGTAAAATACGGACGTTTCGGAAAAGGTTTGGAATCCGCACCCGATTGGTCTATTTCCCGCAATCGTTTTTGGGGTGCTCCTTTGCCCGTGTGGAAGTCTGATAACCCCGACTTTCCCCGCATAGATGTTTTCGGCTCCATTCAGGAAATAAAGGAAAAAACAGGCTTTGAAGTCAAAGACTTGCACCGCCCTTACATTGATGAAGTGATTTATCCCAACCCCGATGACAAAAGCGGCAAAACAATGATGAGAAGAATCCCCGATGTTTTGGATTGCTGGTTTGAATCAGGTTCCATGCCGGAGGGACAAGTTCACTATCCTTTTGAAAACAAAGAATGGTTTGACTCTCACTTCCCTGCCGATTTTATTGTTGAAGGTATAGATCAGACAAGAGGTTGGTTCTATTCTCTGCACGTTTTGGGAACTTCCCTGCACCATAAGCCCGCCTTTAAAAACTGTTTGGTTTCGGGCTTGATTATGGCAGAGGACGGTATGAAGCTGTCCAAACGTTTAAAGAATTACCCTGACCCTTACAAAATCATAAATACGATGGGTTCGGACGCTTTGCGGTGGTTTTTCCTTTCCTCCCCCGCCGTGCATGCAGGTAATGCCATGGTGGATATGGAGGGTAAAGAGATTGCCAAAACCTCCCGTAAATCGGTTATGCCTTTATTCAATGCGTACAATTTCTTCTGTCTGTATGCAAATTCCGAAGGATTAAAGGCAAAATTGACGGCAGAGTCCGATGATGTACTTGATAAATATATTCTTGCGAAAACAAAACTTTTGGCAGGACAAGTCAAGGATTTACTTGAAAAATTTGACACTAACAAGGCTTGTGAGGAATGCGAAAACTTCCTTGATATTTTGAACAACTGGTACATTCGCCGCTCTCGTGCAAGGTTCTGGGACGGAAAGTCTGCGGACTCCGTAAAGGCGTTTGATGTGCTTTACACCGTGTTGGTAAATGCGGCAAAGATTTTTGCTCCCCTTATGCCTTTCACGACGGAATACATTTATAAAAGCCTTACGGGAGAAGAAAGCGTACACTTGACCGACTTCCCGACTTGTGAAAATATAAACGTAAACCAAGATTTAATTGACAATATGGATTTGGTAAGGGCTGTTTGCTCTGCTGCAAAATCCGTGCGTGAAGAATATAAGTTAAGGAACAGGCTTCCTTTGGCTACTTTAACGGTGGCAGGGGCAAATGTGTCTCGCTTGCAAGACTTTACCGCCTTGATTCAAGATGAAGTTAATGTGAAACAGCTTATCCTTTCGCCCGATATGACGGATATTGCAGACTTTTTCCTTTATGTAAAAACACCGCTTGTCGGTAAAAGGCTGGGTGCATTTATGAAAGACATACTTGCCGCTTCCAAAAACGGACAGTGGGAAAAGAACCCTGACGGTACTTTGGCGATTGCAGGACAAACTTTGACGGCGGAAGAATTTGAATTAAGGCTTGTTTTAAAAGACGGTATGACGGGTTCGGCTCTTCCCGACAATACGGCTGTTGTTGTGCTTGACACAAACGTTACCGACGAATTGAAGCAAGAAGGTATAGCTCGCGATTTTGTCCGCGTGATTCAAAATGCTCGTAAAGAGGCGGATTTTAATGTGTCCGATCGTATCAATGTTGAATATAACAGTGATGATGACTTTACAGCTGCCGCCATAGCTAAGTTTGCCGATTACATTAAGGAACAAACGCTTACATTATCCTTAACGGAAAACAAAGCCCTTTCCGAGCCTCAAACAGGCGAAGTCGGCGACAATACCGCAAACTTTACGATAAAGAAAAACGTGTAAAACTTAACAAATATGATAGAATAAAAGGGCGGCTTATAACAAGCCGCTTTTTTAGTATACATAAATTCGCAAAATACTAGCAATTTCCCGTATGAACGTGTTTAAGGTATTTTGCTGCCGTATCACGCAAGCGGTAAATTTTGTCAACGGGTGTTGCTGGTATATCGCTTTTGTAATTCGGAAAGTAGCGGCTTATATGCAAAGGGATTTCGGGCGAAAGGCTTGCAAGCCAAGCCGCTTCTTTTCCCATATCTTCTTCGCTGTCGTTTTTGGTCGGGACAATAAGGGTTGTTACCTCTATATGACACTTGTTTTCAAAAGCGGTTGCAATAGTTTGCTTTACACAATCAAGACTGCCTCCGACATAATCATAATAGGTTTGCGTAAAGCCTTTTAGGTCAATGTTCATGGCGTCCAGCAAGGGCAAAAGAGCAAGCAAAGGTTCTTTGTTGATATGTCCGTTACTCACCAAAACGGTTTTTAAGTTCTCTTTATGCAATAAAATACAGCAATCCCGCAAAAATTCGTAACTTACCAGCGGCTCGTTATAGGTAAAAGCAACGCCTAAATTCCCTTGTGGTTCTTTTGAAAGTTTAACGGCAAGTTCGGTCAGCTGTTGCGGAGTGATTGTTCGGTGCGATACGTCATTACTGCCCGCCATGGATATTTGGTAATTTTGGCAAAAGGGACAGCGTAAGTTACAACCGAAACTGCCTATGGACAGGATTTTGCTTTTAGGAAAAAAGTGATAAAGCGGCTTTTTCTCAATAGGGTCAAGTGCCAAGGAGGTAAATTCTCCATAGTTTACGGGTACGACATTACCGTTGATACAAGCCCTTGCACGGCAAAAGCCGATTTGCCCTTCCGCCAAGTTGCAATTTCTGGGACATATAGGACAAACGGTCATTTAATGGTGCCTTATAACTTTAAATTGGAAAAGTTGCACGGGGTCGTTTGTCGCAATACCGCCTTTTTGCCGACATATTGCAATTTGCTGAGCCAAAGTGTCAACACCTTCTATATCGGGCAGCAATAAGCCTCTTTTCATACCGCTTTGCACGATAATACCGTCAACTTTCGGATTAAGGGCGTTTATATCCGTAACGGGAACGGGAGAGGTTAATACGTCAACGCTGTATGTAATTTCCGCCAGCTCATCTGGACGCACGGGCGTAAAGCGGTAATCTTTGGAACAGGCAGAGATGGCGTTATGCCAAATCTCCCAAGCTATATTCTCCCGCACGGGTTCAATAGTACCTATGCACCCTCGCAAATTGCCGTTTTTCTTTAAAGTTACAAAGACACCGGCACGATTGTCCATTAACTCCGCAGGTAAATCTTTGCGAAAATCAACGGGCTTTCCCGTACTTACGAAAGTTTCCACACACTGCCTTGCCCAAGATACAAAGCTGTCTTCTTTGCTGCGGCGTTCTGCCATCTCTTTTTGCAAAAGCTCCTCATATTGCTTACCGAAAAGGCGATTTTTATCATCTTCGCCGATTTCAAACTTCGCAACACCGTAACCGACACCGAAAGGACCTTCATAAGAAAGTAACTTGCTTTTAACTGCTTTGCCGTCCAAAGCTCCCGCCATAATGATAAAGGAACGATGCCCGCATTCGCCCGCTGCTTCACAAAAAGAGGGCTTAAATTGAAATAAGTCGGCAAAGTTGCCCGTATCCAACGCCGTTGTTATTCTTTTGTCAAATACCGGACCTTCGGGATTAAAGCCGTAAGGACCTTCATCAAGCAATCTGTGAGATAAATCACCGCTTGCCACAAATACGGTTCTTCTGCCCAGCTTTTCGGATACTTCACGGATTATTTGTCCCAGCTGATAATGTTTTAACAATGACAAGCCCGATAAACCTATGCGAACAACTTTGTAATTCTGCCAAGCCTCGTTTAAAAATCGCAAGGGGATAAGTGAGCCGTGGTCTAATGACGGGTCTCTTTCGCCCAAAGTACCGCAAGGGAAATCCCGTTCTTTGCACACATTTTCCAAGACGGAAACAAATTCATTGTCATAATCGGCGTGTACTTTTACCTGAGGAGCACCGAACCTTGCAAATTCTCCCGTCGCACCGCTACCTCCCGCAACGTGAAAGTAATCGCCGTAAAGCTCGGAATGAGGCGTGGTCAAAACGATTGTATCGGGCTTGAAGGTTGCAACAAACTTCATAACTTCACGATAAGATTCAATGGTTTTTATGATGCCTTGTTCTCGTCCTTTTCCGACTTCGGGAAAAATCACGGGAGGGTGAGGAACGGCTACGGCTGCCAAAATGGTCATTGCTGAAACTCCTTTAAAATTACCGACAAAAACACTGGCAGTATATTGCCGATTTGAACCGCTGGCAACTTTAATATAATTCTATTTTACAAAAACGAAAAAATGCGAAAAAAAGAAAATAGACGGGCGGATTATTTGAATATCACATAAATCCTTAAATTATCTTCGTTGCAGTAGTTGAGAATATCAGAAAATGCAGCGGGGTAATTTCCCAAACCGTATTCTAACACTATTTTGTTGGTGTTACTGCTGTCTCTCACATGAATTCTTGCCAAAGCATCTTCTTGTCCCCAATATGTTTGCAATATATCAACACAAGTTTCGGAAGGAATATTGTGGGCATCAATATGAAATGAATTTACTGTTAAACCGGATCTTCTGACTTGCAACTCACCTCCGAAAGGGTTTTCCAAATCGGAAGAACTGATTTTCCCAGAATTTTTTAAGACGGTATTGGTTAAACCGGTATAATCACCTTGTTTGTAAAGTGTTCTTACTTTGGTTGCAATTATTTGCATTTTATCAATCAGCTGATTCGTTTTGTAACTTTGCATTGCCATAGAGTAACCTGCAATACCGCCTGCCGACAAAACACCGACTATCGCCAACACGCCAAGCATTTCAATCATACTTCTGCCTGATTGAATGTGCTTTTTACTAAATTGTTTTAAATCACCATCTGAAAGGCTGCGGGGGGGGTATTTTCAGTAATAATCATTTTAAATTCCTTATGGTAATGGTATAAATTCATCTTTTCAGCCTAAAGGAAAAGAAGTTTAATGTCAATGTTATTTGATGGAATCAAGCAAATCTTTTTCCGTTTGGCGGAGGGCGGAGATTAAGTCTTTGTTAGCATTGAAGCAATCATCACCTCTTGCCCACAAGCCAAGGCATATTGCATCAAACGGGTTATATGCTCTGCCTGCTTTTAAGTTGCGGAAGTAGGCTTGTTTATAATCGCTGCGGCAACGCAAAAGCCATTTTACATTGTTGCGGGGTTCGTTGAATCTTCCCTCTTGTCCCGTAAAGCTGGTAAAGAAAGTCATAACACGGCGGGCGGGCGACATCATCAACTCTGCCCACTTCATACGGATAAGGCTCTGCGGTTGTACCAAGTCCGGTGCATAATTAAAACGCAAGTCCTGTTGCAGCTGATTAGCGTGCTTTGCTCTTTCATACTCGGGCATTTTTTCAAAAAAGTCTTGTACGGATTCCATATCATGCGTATCAAGTACGGCTATGTCATTCGGCAAAGCGTTTTTAAGGCGGTAAATGTGATAAGGATTTTCGGGTTCAACAAATTGAGATACCAACATTCTGCCCCAGCCCAGCTTTTGCAGAACATAGTCAAGTTGCGGCGGGCGAGTGCCTATATCCTCCGCATAAATTTTGTCATTGGAAATATCGTTTTTTTGTGCGGCGGCTGAAATTATCCGCTCTGCCACTTCTGCAAATTCATCAAGTGAATGCTTTGCATACTTTGCCAAAAGCGGGTGATTTTCCGATGAATAAAGCCTGCCCGCTTCATAGCGGTTGTCCAAAGGAATTACAAACGGATTAACAACGCCGATAAAGTGGTCTATCCGCAAGCCCGAGCGGTTGTTTTTAAAGGCATTGTCAAAAATGTCAAAATACAGCTTGCCCGCAACTCCCAACTTATCACCGTCAAACATTTTTTGGGGATTAAGTACGGGAAAACCCCAATTTTCAGGCTTGTCCACAAACATATCGGGAGGAACTCCCAAAGTTACTTCCGTCAAAAAAGCATCGGGAAAAGCATTTACGTAAGAGGAGGGGATTTTTACTGGAATATCCCCTATAAAGTCCGTACCTTCGGCAATCTGCCATACAACGAACTGTACGAACATATAAAAGTATTCAAAACCTTTGTGATAAAAGGACGCATCTGTTGCAATATACGGGTGGTCTTTGGCAAACTTACGAAGTTTTTTATCCAAAGCGGCGGCTTTTTTATCTCCGTCTTCCAGTTTTTTGCTGAAAGAAATGCAAGACTTGCTGAGCAAAGAACGGTACTTTTCATACACTTTGTGATAGTTTATCTGCGTGGAGACGGTAACATCTTCACAGGCTTCTTCAATATCTTTTTTGGTAATGAAAGGTATATTTTCCGGCGGAATCAAAAAAGGATTGTAACCAAGAGTGGAAGTGTAGGGCGAGTATTCGGGAGCAAAAGTCTCACCCGTCGGAGTCAGTAAAAAATCATCTGCCACACCGGAAAAAAAGTCTTTTAATTCGGCAGCACCTTGCCCGTATGGTGAGCCTATACCGACATCGGCGGCTTTTTCGGCAGGCGGAAAAGATACGGCGGGAACAGCCAGCACCAAATGCTTGTTAAGTGCTTGGTATCCCTTGCGTATTAAGGGTTTTGCCCTTTTCCAAATATGTAAGGAATCGTCGTGTGCCATAATAAATTCCTTTGCATTAAAAGCCGTAAACGCTTGATTCTAACACTTTTTTATGACCAGTGCAACTGTTACGTGCCGATGAAGTAAATCATTTGACTTTCGGATATGTTTATTATAACCTTAAAGGTGCATCGGGCGGTGAAACCGATGTGGGGTTTAGAATCCTCAAACGCAAGCGTCTTTGTATAAAGGCGTTAGTTTACCTTTCAGTTGTTTGTAATGACTGGAAGGCGGTAAAATAAGCCGTCGCGGTTTTAATATACCGCACTAATTCTTGCGTTTTAGATTCTAACTTCCAGTCTCTCTTTTTTGAGAGATTTTTATTTATTGAAGATTGGGAGTTTGAAACAATGAAAATCTATCCAAAGAACAGCCAAAAAGGCAGAAGTATGATTGAAATGCTTGGCGTCCTTGCAATAGTCGGTGTTTTATCCGCAGGCGGTATTGCAGGCTATTCTATGGCTATGCAAAGTTACAAAACGAATCAGCTGATTGAAAGAATGAGTTTGTTAGCTACGAGAATCAGAAGTCTTTACAAAGGAAATTATCTGGGGCTTAACAACAATAATTTAATCAATTCGGGAAAAGTCAGTGCTGCCGATTTAGTTAATCCTTTTGGTGGAAATGTGGTTCTTGATAATGCAGCTGATATAAATTGGTTTTGGATTAAAACGGGCGATTATAACTTGCCTGTGGAAACTTGTATAGATATAGTAACAACGGATTGGGGACAACAGATTGATCAAGCACAAGTCTTTAACAGCTCAGGCAGCAGAACAGCTACTTTATACCCACCCGCAGAACTCAGCAGTGCTACAGCAGCTTGCAGTGCTGGCAATATGATGGTTCAACTCAGATACCACTAAATTACCTTTTCGGCTTTAAAATGACGGTTGCCAGCGGGGGCAGGGTGAGTGTTACGGAATCTTTTTTGTAATTCCAAGGCTTGCCGTTTGCCTTCACCGTTTGCGGTAATTCAAAGCCGCTGCCGCCGTACTTTTTATCATCAGAGTTGAAAATAACTTCATAATCGCAAGATTCGGGTACGCCCAGCAGGTAATTTTCCCTTATCACGGGTGTAAAGTTGCTTATCACAACCACAAAGTCATTTTCGTCTTTGGCTTTTCTGATATAGGAGAAGACAGAGGCTTCTCCGTCGTTCATATTTATCCATTCAAAGCCGCTCGGCTCAAAATCCACTTCGTAAAGGGCAGGGTTTTCTTTATAGATTTTGTTTAAATCCTGTACACATTCCATTAAGCCTTTGTGAATGTCGTATTGCAACAAGTGCCAAGAAAGTGATTCCGCAAAAGCCCATTCCCTTGTTTGTCCGAACTCCGCTCCCATAAACAACAATTTCTTGCCGGGGTGAGTGAACATAAATCCGTAATATGCACGCAAATTAGCGAACTTTTGCCATTCATCACCGGGCATTTTGCCGATTAAGGAGCCTTTCATGTGGACAACCTCATCATGCGAAAGTGGCAGGATAAAATTCTCATTAAAGGCATAAATCAAACCGAAAGTCATTTTGTCGTGTTCATATTTACGGTAAACGGGGTCTTTGGACATATATTTTAAAGTGTCGTGCATCCAGCCCATATTCCACTTGTAACCAAAACCCAATCCGCCGATATAAACGGGCTTTGACACCATAGGCCAAGCGGTTGATTCCTCTGCCATGGTTGTATAACCTTCATCAAGGGCGAAAACAGTTTCATTCACCCGTCGCAAAAAGGCTATTGCCTCCAAATTTTCGTGTCCGCCGTAGCAATTCGGTACCCATTCGCCGTCTTTACGGTCATAATCAAGGTAAAGCATAGAGGCAACGGCATCAACCCTTAAAGCGTCAATATGATATTCTTTCAGCCAAAAAACAGCATTTGATACAAGGAAGTTTTGCACTTCGTTGCGTCCGAAGTTATATATTTTCGTTCCCCAAGATTTATGTTCGCCCTGCCTTGCGTCCTGATGTTCATAAAGAGCTGTGCCGTCAAAGTTCGCAAGTCCGTGAGAGTCCTTTGGAAAATGTCCGGGTACCCAGTCCACAATTACGCCTATACCCTCTTTATGAAGCGAGTCTATAAGGTATTTAAAATCATCGGGATTGCCGAAGCGGCTGGTCGGAGCGTACATACCTATAACCTGATAACCCCAAGAGCCGTCAAAAGGGTGCTCCGCAACAGGTAAAAACTCAACGTGAGTGTAGCCCATCTTTTTTACATATTTAGGCAGTTGCTTTGCCAATTCTCTGTATGTAAGTTCGCGGAAGCCTTCTTCGGGAACACGCCGCCAAGAACCCAAATGCACCTCGTATATAGACATGGGAGAGGTAAGGGCGTTTATCTTTTTTCTTTTCTTTATAAATCCGCCGTCCTGCCATTTATAGCTGTCCATATCCCACAGAACGGAGGCTGTCGCAGGTCTTACTTCCGCATAAAAACCGACGGGGTCAGCCTTTAAGGGTAAAAGTTTTTTATTTTTATCAAGCAATTCGTATTTGTAAACGTCGCCTTTTGTTAAATGAGGGATAAAAATCTCCCAAATACCGCTTGAACCTCTGGGTCGCATAACGTGTCTTCTGCCGTCCCAGCCGTTAAAATTGCCGACTACGCTTACCCTGTAAGCATTGGGAGCCCAAACGGCAAACATAGCACCTTTTACGCCTTGATGAGTCATAAGATGCCCACCCAGCTTTTTATACAGGTTATCTTGCCTTCCCTCATTTATAAGGTAAATATCGTCTTCGCTTAATACGGGAAGAAAACGATAAGTGTCTTGCGTGTCATAGAAGGAGTCTTCGCTTGTCCAAATCCTTAATTTATAAGGGAAAAAATCTGTCTTTTCGGGAAATTCGGCTTGAAACAGACCGCATTTATCCGCCTTTGTCATATCTGCCAAGATTTGCCCGCCGTTTTCGTCAAGTACCTGTACTTTTAAGGCTTGCGGCTGCATGGTGCGAATGACAAACAAGCCGTTTTCCTTATGTATTCCCAAAATTGAAAAGGAGTCGGAATAACCTGTTGTTGCTATTTGTTTGACTATGTTATCGGGCAAAATCATATTTAATCCTTTGTGTCGTTATATACTTTACCCGCCTTTATAAACGAAAATGCACAAAAGATAAAGTTTTCTTTATGGTATATTATCTGTTGAAAGCCGAAATATGTTGAATAGATGAACAAAGAAATTCTTTAAGCGACGGTTGCCGCTTCGGTTTTTTTGTCTTTATCCGTTTGTTTTGCTTTTGCGGGAGGTTCGTTTTCGGGCTTTTTTGTATCTTTGGTTTTTTCTTTATCTTTATCTTGTTCTTTTTTCTTGGCGGCGGCTCTTTCGGCTTTTTTCTTATTGCGGAAGTTGTTTGCGTTTTTGGTATGCTCTTTATAAGTCGCCGAAAAAACATGGGCTTTAGGCTTGTTTACGTCAACCACAAAATAAAGATAGTCGGTTTTTGCGGGGTTCAAAACAGCTTCCAAAGTATCCATTCCCACGTTGCAAATCGGGGTAGGGGGTAAGCCTTCGTATTTATATGTGTTGTATGGGTTGTCTATCTGTAAATCCTTATATAAAACACGTTTGTAAGTGCTGCTTTTCCCTCCGCTTAAGGCAAAAAGCACGGTAGGATCGGATTGAAGTTTCATTCCTTTTCTTAAACGGTTAATGAAAACGGAGGCAATAATCGGTTTTTCTTTGGATAAAGTAGCTTCCTTTTCCACGATGGACGCAAGTATCACGGCTTCAAACAAGGTGTTAAAGGGTAAATCTTCCTGCCGTTTAAGCCAAAGTGCTTCGGCTTGCCTGTTAAATGATTCCTGCATACGTTGCAAAAGACCTTCCCTTGTGTCGCCAAGCGAAAAATGGTAAGTGCTTGGCAATAACGTTCCGTTGCTAAGGTCGGTAAATTCTTCTCCCACATCTCCGCTAAGGCTTTCATCTTTCTTTAAAATGGCAAGCATTTCCGCAGTTGTGAGCCCTTCGGGAAAAGTGATTTTGTGTACAACAACGCTTCCTTTGGTTATAATGTTCATTATCATAAAAGGACTGGCAAAGGCGGGGATTGCATACTCGCCCGCCTTGATTTTTTTATCTTCGCCTTTTATCTTTGTCCAAAAACAGAAATCCGCATCATTTATAATTAAGCCTTTTTCTTTCAATTCCGCGGCTATTTGCTCAAGTTTAGCACCTTTTTTGACAACGTAAGCAACGGATTGGGAAAAGCCTCCGTCCGCATAAAAAGACTGATAAGATGAGTATAAACGAGACGCAAGTATTCCGAATGCCGAAAGCAATATGAAAACTATCAGGAATAACAGTATGGTGAGCTTTGTTCTTGTTTCCGTATCTTCAGACATATTGTCATTCCGTATTTATTTATACTTTGGAAAAGATGAGTGCCGCATTCGTACCGCCGAAACCGAAAGAATTTGTTAAAACGTGTTTTAACGGCTTGTCCTTAGGCGTAATCGGAACAAGGTCAAAACCCTTTGCTTCCTCATCAACATCATGTAGGTTGGCGGTGGGAGGTACAACATTGTTATTCAACGCCATAATTGAGTAAATCGCTTCTATGGCGGCAGCAGCACCAAGCAAATGTCCGGTCATTGATTTTGTTGAAGATATTGATAAATAGTCGGGTTTTTCACCGAAAACTTTACTTATTGCTTTTAATTCCGCAATATCGCCTGCGATTGTAGATGTCGCATGAGCATTAACATAGCCTATGTCATCAGGGTTAAGTTTGGCTTTATTTAAGGCTGCTTTTATGGCAAAAGACGCACCCGTGCCGTCAGGATCGGGCGAAGTGATATGATAGCCGTCGCTGCTTGCCCCGAATCCGCTAAGCTCCGCATAGATTTTTGCCCCGCGTTTTTTGGCGTGTTCCATTTCTTCCAATACCAATGCACCTGCACCTTCACCCAAAACAAAACCGTCTCTGCCTTTATCCCAAGGACGGCTTGCTTCCATCGGGTTTTCGTTGTAGTGAGTTGATAAGGCTCTGGCACTACTGAAACCGGCAAAAGATAAGGGCGTTACCGCAGATTCGGTACCACCGGCTACCATAACGTCGGTTTCATCAAGGATAATCATTCGGGCTGCTTCAGATATTGCATAGGCCGCCGAGGCACAAGCTGCGGCACTTGCCGTACAAGGTCCCATAAGCCCGCTTATAACGGCAAAATGACCTGCCGCCATATTGGGAACGTTACCGGGAACAAAAAACGGACTTACCCGCCTTGGTCCTTTCTCGTTTAATATCTTGGCAGTTTCGTATATGTTTTTGATACCGCCTATACCGGTTGCAAGAATAACTCCCGTACGGACTTTTTCGGATATTTCCGTAGGATTCCAGCCTGAATCTTTAAGGGCGTCTTGAGCGGCACAAACACCGAAAAGCACAAACTCATCAACCCGCCGTTGCTCCTTTTCGGAAAGAACACTGCTCGGGTTAAAAGCACCTTCTGACGAAGTATTTTCGGAATCCAAAGGGATTTGTGCCGCAATTTGCGAATTATAATCGGATATGTCAAAAGAGGTAACCCTGCTGATACAAGGCTCGGCCTTAAGCAAACCTTGCCAATTACAAGATAATCCCCTCCCGAACGGAGAGAGGATACCCATTCCGCTGATTACCACTTTTCTCATTGTAATACCCGATTCAGAGTGCAAGTTTTAATTACTTTGCATTCTTTTCAATATATTCAATGGCGTCTTTGACAGTGATTATTTTGGCGGCAGTTTCATCAGGTATTTCACAACCGAATTCGTCTTCAAAAGCCATAACGAGTTCAACGGTATCAAGGCTGTCTGCACCCAAATCGTCAACAAAACTTGCATTTTCGGTAACTTTGGCTTCATCGGTACCAAGGTGTTCAACTACGATTTTCTTTACACGTTCTGCTATATTGTTATCGCTCATAATAAACCTTTCTTCTTTATAAAAGCCCCGTAAAATAGGCCGAGCCTTGCCTTAAAGGGGCGAAAAATACAATCGGCTCTGTTTGATTCTAACACAAACGGATAGCTTAAGTAACATATTATTTTGCTTTTGGCTAGGCTTTTTTTGCATTGTCGGTATTTTAGCTTTATGTCAGGTTTATTTTTTACAAACTTGATTTGTTACGGAAGGCGGTTTCTATGGTGCCGTCGTCAAGGTAATCAAGCTCTCCGCCGACGGGAACTCCTTGTGCTAAGGTGAATACTTTGACATCTGGACAGGCTTCTTTTACGGCATCGGCAATGTAAAAGGCGGTGGTTTGTCCCTCTGTCGTTACGGGAAGGGCAAGGATTACCTCCCTTACATTATTTTCTTTTATACGGTCAAGCATGGAGTAAATACGCAAGTCTTCCGGTCCTATGCCATCCAAAGCGGATAAAAGCCCGCCTAAAATATGGTATTTTCCTTTAAATAAGCCGCCTCTTTCCAAAACCCACAGGTCGGATATGTCCGCTACCACACACAAAACAGAAGTATCTCTTTTGGTGTCGGTACAGACGGAACAAATCTCCGCTGTATCCAAATTTCCGCAAACTTTGCAGGTTTTGACGTTGGTAAGAACGTCTTGCAATGCCCTGATTAAAGGCAACATTTGCGAGTCTTTCTTTTTTATCAACCACAAAACAGCCCGCTTTGCCGAGCGTGGACCAAGTCCGGGGATTTTTGAAAAAAGACTGATAAGCTCGGATATTTCCGCCCCAATCATAAGTTACTCCGCAACAAAAAAGGCTAAAATAAAGGAGAAAGACCGGCGGGAAGTCCCAAAGAACCAAGCTCATTTTGCATTTCCGCTTCCAGTTTCTTTTCCAGCTTTTCTTTTGCGTCATTGAAAGCGGCAACGGTCAAATCCTCCAGCATTTCTTTGTCATCAGGCGTTACCACGGAATTGTCAAAGTTGATTTTTTTCATATTGCCTTTGCCGTTTATGGTAACCTTTACCATACCGCCGCCGGACATGCCGTCAATTTCCACATTTTCAAGTTTTTCCTGCATATCATTCATTTTAGACTGCATTTCTTGAGCTTTTTTCATAATTTCGTTAAAGTCTACCATTTTTCGTTCTCACTTTCATCAAATTGGTTATCGGTTACATAATAGTTTGCCAAATCACCCGCAAAGTCAAGTTTATCTTTTGTTTTCGGTATGGCTTCGGTGATTTCCGCCAGCGGAAAAATTTTTTTAACTTCCTGTATGAATTTTTCTTCGGAAGCTGCCAGCTTTAAACTGTTTTGATATTGAGTTTTTTGCTGTTTTATAGTGGAAAAGCCTTCATCTTCAACAAGGTGTATTTGCCAATCTTTATAGCCGTTTTTTTGCATAATTTCAAGCATTTGCGTTATCAAATCGGCGGGTGCGTCTTTTTCTGCCCGTGCCTTGATGGTTTTATCTTCTATTGCTACGGGGTGAAGGTATTTTTCTATATTAAGTGCCAATCTTACTTTTGAGGCACGGCGTGCCATATCGGCAATACTTTTTAAACTTTTGATGGGAAGTAAAGCAGGGGATTCTTGCTGCGGCTGTTGAGGTTCTGCCTCGGTAATCGTTTTTGCCGGTTCTTCAACTTTTGTTAAAGGTTTCGCAGGTGTTAAAGGTTTTGCGGTGTTTTCCACTATGCCTTCGCTACACTTTTTTTTTAAGCCGTCCGTTAATTCCGCCAAAGTCGGCATATTTGCGGAATAGGCAAGTCTTATAAGCACCATTTCCAAAGCCGCAAAGGAATTGCCCGATGTTTTGACTTCTTCAATACCTTTTAAAAGCATTTGCCAAACACGTGTCAACACGGCCATGGATATTTTAGAGGCAAGTTCCGCACCCTTTGCTTTAAGCTCTTGCGAAAGGGTTATATCGTCCAAAGTGTTATTGCTTACCTTTATTTTGGTAAGGGAAAAAGTCAAATCGGATAAATCCTGTAACAGCATTAAGGCGTCCGCACCGTTTTTCTTTTGTTCGTCGGCAATGTTAAGGACGGTTTGAATATCACCGTTTGCCATAGCCTCAAATAAAGAGAAAAGTGCGGTTTTATCGGAAAGCCCCAACATGGAACGCACCATTTCGGCATCGGCGTTACCTGCGGAATGAGCGATAACCTGATCAAGCAAAGATAATCCGTCTCTTACCGAGCCGTCTGCACATTTTGCAATAATATCAAGGGCTTCATCAGTTACAGACACTTTTTCTTTTTCCGTTATGGTTTTAAAATAAGCGGCTATTTCTTCCGGTTCCACTCGCCTTAAATCAAACCTTTGGCAACGGGAAAGAATCGTTACGGGAACTTTGCGAATTTCGGTGGTGGCAAAGATGAATTTTACTCTTTCTGGCGGTTCTTCAAGCAGCTTTAACAAAGCATTTGCCGCCGATTTTGATAACATGTGGACTTCGTCAATTATATACACTTTAAACCGAGCGGAAACGGGAGCATACTTGGCACTTTGGATAATTTCGCGTACGTTGTCCACCTGAGTATTGCTGGCGGCATCAATTTCCTGGACGTCAATGTGTCTGTCTTCCGATATGGCACGACAATGTTCGCATTTGCCGCAAGGGAAAGGAGTCATAGAGCCTTTGCCGTCTTCACCTATGCAGTTAAGGGCTTTGGCTATGATACGGGCGGAAGTTGTTTTGCCGACACCTCTGATACCCGTAAGCATATAGCTTTGAGCAATACGGTTTACTTTTATGGCATTTGAAAGAGTGCGAACAAGAGCCTCTTGCCCGATTAAATCCGCAAAAGTTTGAGGACGATATTTCCTTGCCAAAACTTTGTATGCGGTATTTGCGGTGTTTTCTTCCATAGATTTTTCTTTACAGAGTAAATTTTGCCACGGCTACAATAAGCGAAAGGCAATGCGACCCAAGACATTTCGTTACGGCTGCTTTCTTCCGAACCTGACCGGGTTGGCGACGACCTTGTCCGCACGCCTTTCGCCTTTGCTTATAACCGAAAAAATTTTTTTACGCAAGAGGTTTTAAGAATATGCACATAAAATTAGTTAAGATTGTAAAATCATTTGCTAAATTGCAAGGGTTTGGGTATGCTGGGCGGAGTTTTGTATTTTTTTATTTAATCTGATTTATTCTGACGGGTGTTTTTATGGCGGCTTTCGGTAAATTTGAGCGAATGATGGCTTTACGTTATATCCAATCTCGCAAAAAAGAGGGGTTTGTTTCCATTATTGCGGGCTTTTCCCTTTTGGGAATTTGTTTGGGTGTTGCGACTTTGATTATCGTTATGAGTGTGATGAACGGTTTTCGGCAAGAGCTTTTGTCTCGTATTTTAGGCTTGAACGGACATTTGGAGGTTGTTTCGGCTTATACTCCTTATTTGAAGGGAGATTATGAAACATTGATTTCCAAAACAAATGAAACGGGCGGAGTTTTGTACATTATGCCTTCCGTAGAGGGACAGGTTATGGTATCTTCCGATTACACTTCACAAGGAGCTATGGTAAAGGGCTTGGATATGGAGGCTTTGCCCGATGAAAGCGTTATCAAAAAATCTTTGCAAAGCGGAACTCTTGAAAGGTTAAAGGAAAAGAATAACGCGGTGGTTGTCGGGTCTAAACTCGCAAGAAAGATGAATGTGCGAACGGGTGATGAAATAACGCTTGTTTCGCCCGAGGGGAAAGTTACCGCTTTCGGTACGGTGCCGAAGATGAAGTCTTTTGTCGTGGCGGGTACTTTTGATGTCGGAATGTTTGAGTATGATGCCAATTTTATTTTTATGCCGATTGCCGAATCTCAAAAGTTTTTCGGCACAAGGGACGGTATCAGCGGTATTCAGGTGTTTTTGCGTGAGGCGGATTTGACAGCGGCTGCGGCTGCGGAATTAAAAGAAAGTCTTAAGAACTATCCCGTGCGGATTGCGACTTGGCAACAGATTAACAGGACGTTTTTTAATGCCATAGAGGTTGAACGCAACGTTATGTTTATGATATTGACTTTGATTATTTTGGTTGCCTCTTTCAATATGATTTCGGGCTTGGTTATGTTGGTAAATGATAAAGGTAAAAATATAGCCGTTTTGCGGACTATGGGTGCTACCAAAGGTGCGGTTATGAGAATCTTTTTTATCAGCGGCTCTTTGATAGGTGTAACGGGTACTTTGTTCGGGTTGATTGTCGGTGTGCTTTTTTGCCAGAATATAGAAGCGATACGGCAGTTTTTGGGCAGGCTTACGGGAACTGATTTGTTCTCTGCCGAGATATATTTCCTGTCCACCATACCCGCACAGATGGATATAACAGAGGTGATAAGCGTGGTTTTGATGGCTTTGGGTTTAACTTTTCTTGCAACTTTATATCCTTCTTGGAAAGCGGCAAGGTTAGCACCGGCGGAGGCTTTGCGTTATGAGTGATAATAAAGTTGTAAGGGAAGAAATACTTTCCTTGTGGGGTATTGAAAAGGGCTTTAAACAAGGCACCGGCAGGCTTGATATATTAAAGGGCGTTGATTTTATCATAAAGCAAGGGGAGATAGTCGCTTTGTCGGGACGCTCCGGCTCCGGTAAATCAACAATGCTGAATATAGCAGGATTGCTTGATAATCCCGATAAAGGGCAGGTGGTTTTGGCAGGTAAAGACGTTACACTTGCCAAGGATTATGAACGTACTTTACTCAGACGTGATTATATAGGCTTTGTTTATCAAAGTCATAACCTGCTACCTGAGTTTACCGCAACGGAAAATGTAATGATACCTTTGATGATTGCGGGAAAAAGCAAAAAAGAGGCAAAAGAAAGGGCTTTATCTTTATTGGATATGCTGGGCTTGGCAAACAGGGTAACGCATCGTCCCGCGGCACTTTCTGGCGGAGAACAACAAAGAGTGGCTATTGCAAGGGCTTTGGCAAATTCTCCTAAACTGTTGCTTGCCGATGAACCGACGGGTAATCTTGATGATGATAATGCTTATGCGGTGTTTGAGTTGCTGCTTTCCGTGATTAGGAAAACGGGACTTGCGGCATTGATTGCCACTCACAATCCCGAACTTGCGGCAAAGATGGATAAGCAGGTTACTTTAAAAGGGGGCTGCTTGCAAGGTAACGGTTTGCTTGCCGATTTTTGTGCAAGGTAAAAGCAAAACAAGATATGCGGCAAACTCTGACGTACTTATGGTTATTATGTCTTATCGGACAATAAATGAACGGAAATTATTAAAAGGGTAAAATGATGAGCGAAAATAAGACATTTATTCATTTAAGGAATCATACGGAATACTCTTTGCTTGAGGGTGCAGTCAAGATTCAGCAGGTATTGAATCCGGGTACGAAAGAAGAAAAGAAAATACACCCCGTACTTGATAAGTGTATAGAATACGGTATGCCTGCCGTTGCTATGACGGATACTTCAAATATGTTCGGTGCGATGTTCTTTTCTTCCGCCTGTTTAAGTGACGGTGTAAAGCCTATATTGGGCTGTTCCTTAAACCTTGTGCCGGAAGTTGAAGAAAACGTTTATACCAAGCCTAACTTAAAGAACGATAAGAATTTTATCGTGTTGTTGGTGCAAAATGAAAAAGGTTATAAGAACCTGATAAAGCTGGTTTCTCACGCACATCTTGACAGTAAAGACAGTAATTGTCCCGCTATATCTTTGCAGGATTTAAAGGATCATAATGAAGGGCTTATATTGCTGACGGGCGGGGCGGAAGGACCGATAGGACATCTTATTCTTGACGGTAAAAAGGAAAAAGCGGAAGCCTTGCTTAAGGATTTGGCAGATACTTTTGTCGGCAGGACTTATATAGAATTACAACGTCATTCCTTGGAAAATGAAGAAATAACGGAACCCGTATTTTTGGATTTTGCATACGGTATGAACATTCCCATCGTGGCGACCAATGAGGCTTATTTCCTTGACGAAGATATGTTTGAAGCACACGATGCCATGCTTTGTATTGCCGATAAGACATACGTCAATGTTGCCGAAAGACGCAGAGTTACACCAGAACACCGCTTTAAGACTTCGGAGGAGATGATAAAGCTGTTTGAGGATTTGCCCGAAGCCGTGCAAAATACCGTGGTGATTGCCAAGCGTTGTTCCTTTGCTTTGCATAAGTTGCCGCCTGCTTTGCCTTTCTTTACGCCCGAACACAGTGCGGAATCCGAAGCGGAAATGCTGAAGATAAAAGCTAAAGAAGGCTTGGAAAAAAGGTTGCGTGATTTTGTTTATACCGCCGATATGACGGATAAGGAAAAAGAAGAAGCCGCAAGACCTTATCTGGACAGAATGGAATATGAGCTGTCCGTTATTTTAAAAATGGGCTTTCAAGGGTATTTTTTGATAGTTTCCGAATTTATCCAGTGGTCAAAGGCAAACGGAGTTTCCGTCGGTCCGGGGCGTGGTTCGGGTGCCGGTTCCGTTGTTGCGTGGGCTTTGACGATTACCGATCTTAATCCTTTGCGTTTCAATCTGCTGTTTGAGAGGTTTTTAAATCCCGAACGTATATCCATGCCCGATTTTGATGTGGATTTTTGCCAAGAAAACAGAGGAAGAACCATTGAACACGTCCAAAACAAGTATGGAAAAGACAATGTTGCTCAGATTATTACTTTCGGTAAGTTACAGGCAAGAGCCGTGTTGCGTGATGTCGGCAGGGTGTTGCAAATACCCTACTCCGTGGTGGACAGAATTTGTAAACTGGTTCCGAATGACCCGGGAAAAGTTGTTACTTTGGCACAGGTTTATGAAACTAATCCCGATTTTCGTAAAGAGATAGATTCCGAAAAAGATTTTCAAAAACTTTATAAAATCGCAAATCAGCTGGAGGGATTAAACCGCAACGCCTCAACCCATGCCGCAGGTGTGGTGATAGGTGCCAAGCCGCTTGATGAGATAGTTCCGCTTTATCGCGACCCTGACTCTGAAATGCCTGTTACGCAGTTTGATAAAAATTGTGTGGAGGATGCAAGCCTTATCAAGTTTGACTTTTTGGGCCTGAAAACTTTAACGACCATATCAAAAACCGTTGAACTGATAAAGAAAAGGGGTGTGGAGCTGGATATATCCGCAATACCGCTTGATGATGAAGCAACCTATAAATTGTTGCAATCGGCGGAAAGCGTGGGTGTGTTCCAGCTGGAAAGCAGTGGTATGCAAAAGGTTATGAAAGACTTAAAACCCGATAAATTGGAGGATATTATCGCTATTGTGGCTTTATATCGTCCGGGTCCCATGGATAACATACCTTTGTATATTGAATGTAAAAGAGGCGACAGAAAACCCGACTATATGCACCCGATGCTTGAGGGCGTTTTGAAGGAAACCTACGGTATTATGATTTATCAGGAACAGGTTATGCAAATTGCTCAGATTATGGGCGGTTATACCCTTGGCGGTGCGGATATTTTGCGTAAGGCCATGGGTAAGAAAAAACTTGAAGTGATGAACGAACACAGGGATATATTCATAAAAGGTGCCGCTAAAAACGGGGTTGATGCGGCAACGGCAGCCAATATCTTTAATCAGATGGAAGCATTCGCAAGCTATGGTTTTAATAAATCACACGCCGCCTGTTATGCTTTGATTGCTTATCAAACCGCTTATTTGAAAGCACATTATCCTTTGGAGTTTATGGCGGCAACCATGACGATGGACTCTCAAAACTCCGATAAAATAGAGGTGTTTAAGCACGAAGTAATTCGTATGGGTGCAAAAGTTTTACCTCCCGACATAAATAAGGCTAAAGCGGATTTTTCGGTGGAAGATAACGCTATTCGCTTTGCTTATATTGCCGTTAAAGGCGTGGGTGAAGAACCTGCAAAGGCTATTGAGGAAGAACGGAATAAAGGCGGAGAGTTTAAAGATTTTACCGACTTTTTACGCCGTATGGATAAAAAGGTGATGAATAAAAAGTCTTTGGAATCTTTGATAAAAGTAGGTGCTTTTGATTCTATGGGGGAGGATAGAGCAACTTTGTTTGAATCCGTTTCTTTGGCAGGGCAATTTATGGACAAGATTATGGAAGATAAAAAGAATCAACAAACTGATTTGTTCTTTGATATGCCTCAAGAACAAAGGTTTAAGCCTGTTACAGGTGTCCCCGAATGGAGCTTTGCACATAAGCTGCAAATGGAAAAGGAAGCGTTGGGATTCTTTTTGTCCGCACACCCTTTGGACGAAATGTCGGATACTTTGCACCGCTTGCACGTAAAACCGGCGGCGGAGTCTTTGGCTGCCGTATCGGATAAGGCTATTTTGACTTTGGCGGGGATTGTCAGCGATTTTAAAGTGAAAATAGGAAAAACGGGTAGGCCTTTTGCTTTTATCAGAGCTTCAGATGCTTCGGATAATTTTGAAATGTTTTGTTTTTCCGACATTTTAGAGCAAGAAAAAGACAAACTTAAGTCCGAAAGACCTTTGGTTTTTTACCTTAATGCGGAAAAAATAAATCCCGATGAACCGCCCAGACTTTCTTTGATTCGTGCTT
>Ga0310690_10003733_pt1 | contig 22458 bp, 37 predicted proteins | sample AusTroGonzalo_MG_2_FD_207661 | JGI IMG/M metagenome (GOLD analysis project Ga0310690, IMG submission 207661) | Bovine rumen microbial communities from tropical cattle in Woodstock, Queensland, Australia - Gonzalo_04 (v2) (version 2) | ecosystem: Host-associated > Mammals > Digestive system >... | reverse complement strand
CATATTATACAAACCGGCGTTTTCCTATTTTTATATACAACCTTAGAATAATCATATCTATATCCATGAACTTTCCTGGATAATTCGATAAACTCTTCTGTTGTATATTTATAACTTTGATGAACGCATTTTGGGCATTTACGGCCTCTTAAATGAGAATCTGGCGTTTGCCAAAATTCTCCATGTTCTGGACAAATTATGCAAACCTTTTCTTTGGCTTTGCAATATTCTACTTTAGAGTAATCGTACTTACCGCCATGAACTTGTTTTGCTTTTTCTATAAAATATTCGGATGATTTTCTTATTTTGTTTCCTCCACGTTCATATCCACATTTAGAGCACCCGTGCCCCATTAAAAAATGGTCTGGGCGTATTTCAAATTCTCCGTGTTTTCTACAAATTATTTTTACCTTAGTGTCGCAATTAACATAATCTACTTTAGAGTAATCATAGTTATCGCCATAAACTTGTTTTGCTTTTTCTATAAATTCTTCTGTTGTTAATTTTTTCATAAGAATACTTGTTTATATATAAATATTACGTATTCCCCAAAAAATGTCAACAGGAGTTTTATAAAATTGCTTTTTATTTTATTCTTGCTTTAGTAGCCAAGTTCTAACCTCGTCTAGGGCTTTACCTAATAGGTTTTGACCTTGCCACTTCTCTTCTATATCAGCATCTGGGTTATCTTCTGTTAGCTTAATACCCCAAATATTATCATATTTTGACGCTTCAACATACCCTTTTCCTTTAAATTCGTCACTGGTGATAAGTTCCTTGAGTTCATCGTTCTGAGAATACTTAAGTTTATTGGCATCAACCATAACCTTGTATCTCATCTTGTTCCATACCTCATCATCGTAATTCTTCACCTCACGACCCAGGGCTTTTGCTTCTTTCGGGTCTTTGGTCTTAAGAATCTTCTCAGCGGTTTCCTTGTCGTTAAAGGTACGTGCCTTAACCCACATAAAATACTGCTCAGAATTGTAGAAGGTCAAAATCTCTTCCTTATCCTCATTGAGGACTTTTACTTTAAATTCTGTCTTAAACCAATTGCTTGGCCATTCTCCCCAGAACAACACGTGTTTGTCAGTTACTTTCATATTTTTCTTTTTCTTCTTTTGTTAAATTGTTCACATCGAAATTTTTAAGTTCAATTTCTTTCTCCACAATATAGGAGTAAAGCCTTGGTGTTCTATCAATACTTAATCTTGATATACTACCACTTAGAACTCCTTGTTGAGGAAAAACTACTTCTGTAGGCTTATACTTAACACATGCTTTCTTTATTTCCTCAAAGTCAGCATCAATTACTTTCTTGAATTCTTCGAAATCCTCTTCAACCCAATTTCCCTCATAACTCTTTGACCCTCTCACATACCTCTTCTGTGTTGTGACAGGAAAAGCCCTTTCAAGTCCACGTAAGACTGCTGTTGTTACTGTCGGGTAACAGAGGTCTTTCTTACCAAATCTGATGGAGTATTCTGAATCATCAGGTATCTTATTACTACCAGATGTTCTATCTCCATTATCTGTAAATATGTAGATTCGATTTGATGGGTCTTTAGATATAGAACTTCTTGTATATTCTACTGGTGATTTAATTAATTTCATATACCAAGATAATTTAGTATTGGATAACAGTTCTTTCTTATCTCTTCTCTCTCGTCAATAGTTTTAACCAAGGCTTTTCAATATCGTGTAGCAACCACTTAGGCTTCCATACACCTAACTTAAGAGCGACCAAGTTGTAGTTTCTCCAATGGTAGTACCAATATGAGAAAGAACTTCTCTGGTCTTTTGTAAACTTCTTTGACTTATTTAATAACTTTTCGTAATCCATTAATCTCCAACAAATAAACTTAATTGCATCAGTACAGATAACGCCACCAATGCTAATATAGCAACATTACACCAAAAGTTTGCCTTAACCAATTGCCTAAAGGAATAATCCACTAAAACCTTTATTCCTGCTGCTATGACAATTGCAAAATATATTACATATAAAAATCCTGACATTGTTATTAACTCTTAAAGGTTTCAACAAATGGCAAATAGTTTCCTCTAGGGTTATGAGCCTTGTGCGAATTTCCATCGTCCAATACTGCGAAAACAATCTTTTCAAATTTATCACAATATTCAGGCTCTTCAAGAACTTCTTTGAACAACTGAGCGACATCTTCAGGTGGGTTAGCAAATGCACCACAACCGAATGCACCAAGCACAAGGGAATCATTCTCCCAATAGATTGCCAAGTTTAACATCGTTCTGATTTTCTCCTTGGTTATGCTCTTAGCCCAATCGTTCATATGACCATTCTTATCAAGTTCTGGGTCTTTAAGAGCTGCTATCGTGATAACATCAATTGGGAATACATCATCCAAGAACTCATAGTTCTTATCCTCGCTTGCTCTAAACACTGAGATTGAAGGAGAGTAAATTGCTCCATGATGTACAGGAAGAGGGTACTGCTTCTTTTCAAGTGGAAGACCATATTCCTTTGCCAATGTATCAATGAACCTGAATATTGACTCAAATAGATTGGTTCGTCTGCATATGTTTTCCTCTTGAGCTCTTGAACCCTTTCTTACGCCGCCTCCAGGAACTTTGAATGAAGCAAAGTTTACAACTGCTGGACAATAACCATCGTCATAAAGTTCCTTTGCAGCATACAAACAGTCTTGATTAACAACTGTAATATCTGTGACGTGCCTTTTCAGAGTGTCGAAATTAATCTTCTTCTTGAGGTCGCTATCATAGAACGTTACATTGTCAAGTGACAAGCCATCGTGACTTCTTGGGATTTCAATCTTATCGCCCTTCTTATTGACGTAAAACCCTCTGTTTACGGCATTAACCGTTTCATTGAAAACTTTTATTCTATCTTCTCTTTCCATAATCAAAATTACATTATATATGCAAAGATACAAAAAAAAATCGGATTAACAAAATTTTTATGTGTTAATTTTTGTTAATTATATATATTTAATATATTATTATATAATAATATATAATATACTGGAATTAATATATATAATCATGAGAATCGTAAAATTCTTCCGTTGGATTTATTTTTTTCATAGCCTTTCTGCCATCATTCTTGAAGGTCAAATCTATGAAGAAAACTGTTGCAAAGAAAAACACAACTGCTAATACCAAAGACCAAATTTTACCAAGCCATTCATCATCCTTCTCAACATTTAACAACAATGCAATAGTAATAACACCGCAAATAATAGCAGGTAAATATAATATAACGTCCATAATCTATGGTTTATAAATTCCTCTACTTATCAAATTGTTCATTTCCCTCTCGAAATACAAAAGTTGGTCAACAGTTATATTCTTAACCCACTCTTCAAAATAACGGTGATAAGAATTCCTGTTGTTAAATTTAAATCTGTATTCAAGATATTTTTCAAGCATAATTAAGTCTCTTTAAAAAATGTTGCTCCAGTATCTTCAACCTTTACGGTATCTGTCTCATTTTCAGGCATTTCCATTGTAACGATGTACCTCTCATCGTTAATAACATCAACGACCTTTCCAGTTAATCTATCAAAGATAACGTATACGTTATAAGACTTCCCATTTTCCATCTTAAACTTAACGCTCTTCGCACGTAAATTATCATTGAGATTTATCCTAACAAGTTTACCATCAGCAATGGTTGGAATCTTAATTTCAGGTATACCAATATAGATTATCTCAATCTTATTATTATTGAAAATGGACTTTAATGCGCCCTCAACATCAACCATCTTATTGGCATAACCACCAAATTTGTTTGTGACGATTGTATCTGTCTTAACAGTGTCCTTGGAATGTACTCCAAAACCCTCCATAACCTCTTCTTTTGCCATCTGGGAGGCTTTCGGTGCTACCTTGGTAAAGATATAACCTGTGGCTAAAATAACGGCTATAGCGAAGAAAAAATGCCTCCAAAAGCCAAATTTAATTTTAATAGATTTCATTATTTATTTTGTTTTTTCTTTTCATCTTTAACAATTTTCTCAATATTACCCAGTGTATCAACACATTGGTCCTCGGTCATTGTTTTTTCGAATACAAACGTATCGTACTCTGATGAAGCACTTCCATTATCCTTTTTCTCAAAGTTGTAATTAACAGTAACAGCAAAATCAGATGTTTCAAATCCTGTCATTATGCTAATTCCAACTAAGCCAATATTATCCTTTTGGAGGGCTTGAATCTCTCCTAGGGCGAATTCTAATTGTTTACTAGTCAACATGTTGTTTTATTATTTTTCTTATCAAGCATTCCTATAATCTCAAGAGCATCTAATACACCACGCGCTCTGCCATTATACCATGTTGCATTATCGCTGCTGATAGGGTTTTCCTTCTTACTTTCTTCATCAGCGGAGTTGGTGTATTCCTTAATTCTTTTTTTGAGCAATTTAATAATTTCGTCTTTTGACATAATTTATCACTTTTTACTGTATTTTACTTCACTATCTGTAGCCTTGATGTTAATCTTAGGCTGCATAAAGAACTTGATGTCACAAGTATCTTTAATCAGCTCTACAATCTCAGACATAGGCTTATAAGCGTCTGGAGCCTCATCAAGCGTGTTCTGACATACTGAGGTGGAATATATACCTGCATCGTTCATCTGCTTCTGAAAATCGCTGAAATTAATCTTCTTCTTTGCAACAGCACGTGACATAATACGTCCAGCACCGTGAGGCGCAGAGCAATTCCAATCAGCATTTGACTTACCCTCACAGATAGCCAAGCCATCCTTCATATTGAAAGGTATAATCATCGTCTCACCCTCATAAGCGCGAATAGAACCCTTACGGATTGTCATATCGCTAAAATCGAGGTAATTGTGAACTGATGCAACGTGGTCAATTACTTTTGCCTTGTTTATACTATTCATCACAGCCTCTGCCTTACGCAGTATAATCATACGATTGAACTTCGCATAAGCCTGTGCAATCACCATATCAGTAAGATAACCCTTAAGCAACTCACCCTCAAGATAACCATCGCTATCTGGTGTGCGATACTTAGCACGTATCTTCTTCAAGTTCTCAGGTATCTCTGTAGGGTCGCCCTTGAAATTAGCAACAAACTCCTTCACCTCGTTCTCCATTGCCTCCTTATCGACAGATGGGCCTTTTGCAAGATGCATCCACTTCTGACATACCATCTTACCAAGGTTACGTGAACCAGTGTGAACAGTAAATGCGTATTTCTTTTCGTCAGCATTCTCGTCATACTCAAGGAAGTGATTACCTGACCCGGCTGAATTTATAGATTTAATAAATAGTCCAAAATCCATACCAAATCCTTTACACCAGTTTTCAATATCCTCTTCTGTATGGAATTCTACAAAGTTAATAATTCCTCCTGACGTTTGGTATGCTTTTTGTATTTCAGTGTTTAAAAACTTTAGCAATTCTTTCATTTCGAACTGTCTAAGTTTATTAACGTTAAAACCAGTTGGTATTTCTTTTTTTATTTTCCTTTCAAACTGGGCATACTTTTTTGGTTCGAGAGGGCGGTCAAAAAATATTGCTTCTATACCGCACCCTATATCTACGCCTATATGTGATGGAGAAATATACATTTTATCTTTTTTTATTGGGCATGTGAAGCCTATAACAATACCTTTTCCCATATGTACGTCTGGCATTATTCTTATTTTTGCGCCTTCGAACATTCGAGAATCAGCAATATCATATATCATTTCTAATGCCGCTTGTTCAATATTATCTGTAAAGATTTTTATGTCTTTACAAAATTTGCCCTTTATTTCTATCATATTTTTCTATTTTATTTTTAATTGATAAGATAGTTTTATTTTTGTTATCTAGATAATCTTTTGACCAAATAACGAAAACTTTATATCCAAGTTTTTTTAATTCATTTATTTTTTCTTTATCCCTTTTCCATATATCTTTTGCTGTTATACCATGATGAACAATATCATCAGAGTTAAAAAATCTTGGGTCTGCATGCCAAAAACTTCCATTAAATTCCAATACTATTTTTTCATCTTTTAACAGCCCATCTGGAAATATATGTTTTTTTATTTTATCTTTTTTGTACAATATTGATTTTTTTATTTCTATTTCTTTACCCAAATACTCAGATAAAAGAGCGATGAATTCTTTTTCTTGTTTGCTACTGTTAGTAGACAAGTGTTCAGTAGATGTTATTAATCCTTTTTTCCAGGATTCTTTCATAGAATTACTTCTTAGTTTTCTTTGCTCTTCATTTTTAAATTGCAAAATAGCATTTAGCCTTTGCTTTTCTTTAAATTCATCACTTCTTTTTATGCCAGTTGCGTTCTCTATTACTTTTTTTCTGTACTCATCATTTTCCCAAAGTTTTTTAGAGGCTTCGGAACAAGACTTAATGAGTTTTTTCTTTGTTTCTTCTGAATGTTTTTTTCCAAAAAAAGGGTTATTTACTCCTGTTCTATCCCTGTGTATATTACAGTATTCTCCTTTACAATTTTTTGATAAAAGTTTACCACATTTTTTACAATATCTTTTTTCCATATATCATGTTTTTATTATAAATATATAGAAAAATTAAAAATGGTAAATACCTTCTAATATCCTTTTATCTCAATCATATTTTTTTCTTTAAATTTTCTAATTCTTTAATTGTGTCATCTGCAACCTTTTTAACCTCTGCTGGAGAAACACGTCTAATCTTTTCAATTTCGCTATTTCTCTTTGACATACATAGATTATGTGCTGCCATAGCTTCTCCCATTAAAGTATAATACATACGACCCCAATGGTCTTTATCCGCGAATTTAAATGACTTTGACTTTTCAACCGGAATGATAATAATATAGTCGTCATGCAAATTAATTCTGATGAAGTTTAACTTATTGTCTTTATCGTATCTATAACTTACGTTTTTAACGTAGTAGCATTCAGGCTTTTCACCAGGTATCACTGCCCATACAACGTCACCCTTACTGAGTTGACAGAACATAAGGTGCTGATTTGGTGCAACATGTCTGCAATGAATACGGAGATAAATGTTTCTAATCTGGCAGTATAAGCCATAGAATATTGCTCCCAAAAATGGAGAAATCAATATGCACGCGAATAATATTCTACAAAAATCGTTAGACATAAAATATTTTATTTAAATGTTATACATATCCTTTGGTGCTTCTAAGGCTAATCCCTTGGGAATTAGACCACGAAAATCAAAGTGATGCGAAAGAAGGAAATCTAGTTCAAGCACACTATTGAAGTGGTATTTACCTTCTTTAATGCCACAGTCATTGTTCTTGAGTTGTTCGCAAACAATATCACTTTCTTTTCCAACTATTTCCAATAACTCTTCCTTCTCTTCCTCAGTCATACTCGACATTGGTCTAAGATAGGGTTTGCATTTGTATTTTCTTACCCATCTGGAACGGCCATCTTCACACATTATAAGCCCTCCCTTTTCCTCGTCACAGTAATTGGTTAACACTTCAATATCAAAAGTGTCAAATTCAACTATTGAATGTTCTGGGCTACCAGTCATTGGTGCTATCCATTCCCTATCTATTTTAACTCTATGTGGCAACCTTGCGCAAAGGTCTACCAAGAGTAACTTTCTTTTTTCTTTTGCTATACTATTCATATTTTAAACTACCCAAAGGTAATAAATTAATTTGATAAAGCCAAACTTTTTATGTTAAAAAACATTAAAAGGGAGAAGATTTGTGTTTCTTCTCCCTTTTGGGTCAGAAATTAACCCTTAACTTTCCTGTTATTCCTATTAAACTGATGTCAGACTTGACTTTGCTGCCATCATCGTAGTAATATTTATTCTCAGAATGTATAAAATGCTGATATGACGGCGTTATAGCAAACTGATACACCTTATCACTACTTAGGTTAAAAACTATATCTAATGAAACTTTGGGTACAAAGTAATTAACTCCTTCGCTGTCAAACCACGTCTCAGAGAAATCAAATCTACCATAGCCTGCTCCTATATTTAGCACAAGGTCAATTGGTGAATTTGCGTAATAATTGGTGAGTCGTGTATTGACCATCAAGCCTACATTGTAAAGCCTGGTGTCAACATCTTCTGATGATTCAGCGATAGAAAAATCAAGAGAGAGACCTACTGTTTGGTTGAAATATTTTCCAATCTCGAAACCAGCTGTGAAATAGTCGTGGTTGAAATCGTAATCTCCAATGCCATTGTTGAATAAATGACCTGCTTTAACAGTAATTGATGTGCAGTCAGGTTTAACGAGCGTATAAACGTCACACTGTGCCTTTGCTGCGATACTGGTTAGTAAAATAGCCAACGAAAAAATTATTCTTTTCATACGTATAATTTATTTTCTTTAATTATTTTTATAGCACACTCTGTTAATAGTGGGTACAAGTTATTACCATTTTTAATATCATCCCTTATCATCGTAGAAGACACATCTAGGGCTTTAATAGGAATGCTATAATAAATATAATCAGCCTTTTCTCCGCTTTTCAATTTAATTGGAATACAGCATTCTTTTACTTCTCCATCCTTAATAGAGTTATCTCTATTCACCTCAATGATGCCATAATAAGGAAAAATGTCTGTTTCAAAATTCTTCCAGTTAGGAATTTTTGTCAAAGTATCAGTACCACAAATAATGAAACGTTCATCGTCAGGGTAAATATCCTTAAAGTAGTTGAGAGGCTTGTTGGAATAATAAGGAGGTTTAAATAAATTCTCAACATTAGAAACAGCACATTTGTCGCCAAATGGCAACGTAGACGCAATAGCCATTTGATACCTTAAGTCGAATGGCGCAGGCTCTTCCTTTTTCCAAGGGTTATGGCCTGATACAACCAATATCACCTTATCCACTAATCCGGAATTAAGTGCTGCTCTTACCATGTTGATGTGGCCAACGTGAATTGGGTCAAATGAACCCATTAAGAATCCTATCTTCATACTATTAATCGTAGCAGCCCCACATATCGCCAGCCATCAGATGACGATATGCTGCCATTCCTGCCATATCTTCGTCATAGCCCCATTCGTCATAATCACCTCTGATTGGTGCTCTGCCACCTCCACAGAAATTGTTATTATAGACATTGAATGCGTGCTTGAGCTTTTCGCATAACTCTCCAAGGAATCCACGTCTTGCCTCAGACATTGTTTCAATGGGTATTTTCTGCTCCCAAGTCTCACTGACAGCCCTTGTTATGAGCTTTGTTTGTTTAGTTGTAGATGGTGTTGTTGTTCTACCACTACCGTAATATGGGTTAAATCCACCAGTATGACGAGCATTACCGCCGCAAGCACCATTGCTTATAGGATTATTACCTGCCACGAAACGCTCATTGGCTGTTAGTTTTCTAAATGCGCACTTCTTCTCTTCCCAAGCAAGTTTCTTCTGTTCCGCCAATAATGAAAGAGCCTTTTCGATTTCATTATCTGTACATTTTCTCCAGAAGTCGAAATCCTCTGAGTTGATGGCATAATCACAAGTTTCATTAGTTTCCTCAAACTCATATTCCAAAACGCTTTCACGAACCCACTTACCGTTACTATCTTGATTATAGTGAGACGGATTGTAGTAACAGAGCAATGAATAGTCTGTACCTTTAGAACCCTCAGTCTTTTCGTACTCTTCTCCACCAAATATGGCGAATGATTGAGGGCTGTTGTTCTGGGTAATGAAATCGCCCCTGTTAAATTTAAGTTCTGTCTTCATATGTTACAACAAAATTGTATAAATACAAAAGTTTTTTATTCAAATCATCTATCCAAAGATTAACTCCTGGGTATGAAGATGGAATCATTCTTCCATCCTTACTAAATTTGTACACGTATGTACGTTTTACGTTATCAAAAACGTTCACCTCGACTTCCATTCTGTAGTCATCGCTCTTTTCGTCCTTTATTTGGCAGAGAATGTCTATCAGCGTTTCGGCACTTGTACACACGCCGACCACCTCGTCTTTGTGATATATGATTCCTTTTAATTCATCGTTTGAACTATTTTTTATGGTAATCATACCGCAAATATACAATAAAAATATGAGAAAGGGAAATATTTTAAGTTAAATAAAGTTAATTTGTGACAACTACCATCACATTAGGTAGCCTATCACAGATATTTATCAACTGCCAAAACCTTTTTCTGTATTTCTTGAGGTCATTCATATTGTGGTATTCCACATCAATTGAATCACCCCTTTCAAGAATCCTTTTCTGACACGTTTCTGGTTCAGCATCAGTAATGATATATAGCGTATTACTATTTGCAATTTTTTTTCTAAACTCTACCTGGGCAGTAGACATCACTTCATTTTTATTACAAGGCTTAAATAACTCTTCATTTAAAGTCGCCTCAGAGAAGATACCCCTGTCCTCAATTGGTATATTTGGAAATAACTTTCTAAGTTCATTGACACGGGTAGATTTACCCGTGCCATCGTTACCGTCTACTACTATCTTTGTAATCATGATTAATGAATCTTCAAAACGTTATTAATAAATGATTTTGAACTAAACGTGTAACTATCCCAAGAATCTTTATCAGCAGGGTCAACATCAGCAGTCCACTCAGTTCCATATTTGTCAGCATATAATCCTGACTCAAATCCATATGTTTCATCAGAAGATGCACTTTCGAATAAGTACAGGGTGAAACTACTCAGTTCCCCTTTTTTGTTTGTCTTGGTCTCAATTTTCTTTATGACACCAACAACCATATATGGGGTTTTTGAATACGTTCTCTTAGCCACAGCAACCGTGTCGCCAACATGTAATTCGTTACCAACGAAATCCTTTACTTGCTTGTGATAAGCGTCTGGATTATAATCAAATTTCTTTTCCATATTATTATAAACTAATCTTTTCATTTTACCAGTCTTTATTTTCAATTATAACTGAATGCAAGTTCTTTATCTCCTTCCTTTGGCCAAATGGCTTCTTAGTTGTCGATGCATATGAAGCAATGACCTTATTCAACTCTTCCTCAGTGTCATAAGGACCAATCCATATAGTGTTCTTCCAGACTTCGTGATGCCCATAGAATTTTCCTTTTTTATCTTTTCGTATTTCGAACTGCCCAGAAGTTATTTGCCCTTCAAACCATTTCTGTTTCTGCGGTCTCTTCTTCGGAAGATGTATATTTGTAATATTTTTCGATTCTTTCATAGCCATACGCAACTGCTCTTAATTCATTGTATATATTTTGCCAAAACATTTCTCCTTCTTCGGTTTCGCACCAAGTAAAACTTAGCATTATAATTTCTTCTGGTAGAGCCAATTCAATATAATAATCAATGAATTTGTTTATGTTGTTTTCAAATCTCTCTTTAAAAAATAAACAATTTGGACCAATACGCATACTGCGCTTTATATTTTTCAGCCAAGAGCTGTATGCGTTCTTTTCCTTAAGATAACGTATTAGCTGATTCCTAGTAATTTTCATACCAATTCCCAATTTACAATCATATTAGAATATCCATTTGTGAAATCCTTTTTTCCCATCACAACACATCCTTCAATCTGCAATAGTCTTATTTTAAGGCAGCCATTTGAAACGAATAAAAGGATGTTTCCATCTTCTGATATGACAAGTCTTCCGGATTTTGAACCAACTCCATCATCAAATGATATAAGTTCGCACTTCAATAACTTTATAGCCCTGCCATTATACTTGTCATTTGACTTAATAGTACACCAAGCACCAGGTTTGTCAGAGAACGCCTTGATGTGATTGAATATCTCATGAATATCTTTCGTAAAATCAATCCTTGTGTTCTCCCTTGTCAACTTAGGGGCTTTATGCTTATATCTTGACAAGTCTTGTTTCTTTGTCTCAGGCTTACCATCAGCTTCCATTATAAGCCTTAGAGTTTCGTTACATACGCCACAACATAAGCTTGTGCTTAATGCTATGTAGAAAAATCTAAAGTTCTTATTGGAATAGTTTGGTAAGGACATCTGATAGATAATATCACCATCATCCATCTTCTCGTTTATGTAGAAAGACGTAAGACCAATCCTTTCCTCACCATTAGCAATTGCCCAGTTAATTGGAGCAGCACCCCTATAGTCAGGTAGCAAAGATGCGTGTATATTGAACGTTCCAAACTCAGGAATGGTAAACACTTCTTTTGGAATCATCTGATATGCTATGACAACAAAGACGTTTCCGCCTAATGCCTTTAGGTCTGAAATGAACTTTTCGTCTTTCAAGTCACTTGGCTGCAATACAGGAAGGTCTAAGTACAAAGCCTTTTCCTTCACCGGCGTGAATTCAACCTTCTTCTTTCGTTTATTCACAAAGTCAGGCTTTGTAACAACTCCAACGACATTGTAGCCATTATCAATAAGTGACTCTAACGTTGGAACGCCAAAATCAGATGTTCCAAAAAATATTATCTTTAAATCACTTTTTTCCATCCTTAAATTTTATTATGTAAGTACCTTTGTTATCTTCTTCCCATTTATTTAATTCCTTATGAAACTTTATCTGTACATCACACCAATATTCATACCCTTCATCTGTTTTATCCCAAGCAATTAGCAATGAAATCATGTTATGCACACCATATTGGCTTGCGCACATATCCCATGTCCAATTGGCGTAGCGTTTTTGAAATCCATTGTACGTCTTTCTGGAATGAATGTATTTGTAATAGCTATGATATAAGCCATTCTCCTTTAGGAATCTAAAGAAGAAACGTTTCCTCATTTTAAATTTTATTTCATCAAGATTAAATTCAGCCATGACATGCGCACTATTAATACCTTGTAAATATACAAAAAAAACGTGAGATAAACAAATATCTCACGTTAAAGTATGTTAATTAGATTTAAATGGTTTACCCGTTTTAAAATTAATAACACCACCATTATTATAATTTTTATCTTTCTTTCCTGTCCGAGCATTTTGGGCTTGTTGCATTGCTGCTACTCTTTGCTTTTGGTCTTCGTTTTTTGTTTTCATATTAGTGTTATAGAATGCTTTTCCTTCATCGCTTTTATTAAATTTTGCTATACTCATATTTCTCAAAACAATTTGAGGGGCTAGACCCTCTGCGGTTATATAATTTACAATATAATTGTTTATATTAGCATTACCGCCATAATCAGGAAAATATTGTGCAACATATCTATAAAAATTATCATATGTGCAATAAGTTTTTATATATGCTGTAGCACCTGTAGTGCCTTTAAATCTTCTGTCCTTATATGTTCTTACTCCATTACTATTTTTTGTGTATTCATCATACATTTCATATTCAGGGCCTTCTTTAGAATTAAGTATGTCATTGATGTTTTTAGCATGTGTATTAAGCCATTTTTCAAAGTAAGAAGCTTCTTGATATAACTTTTTTGCAAACTGAAATCCATTTTTGCTCTGTATAGAATTGTTTGAGTAATCAGCGTAAATTCCATATTTCTGATTCCATTGACCACCGGTTCTTTTGTTCATAAAATTGGCCACGCCATTTCTAATACCATTCCATAAGTTACCTCCTACTTTGCCTGCCCATTGTTTAAAATTATTCCATCCTCCGCCTTCTTCCAGCATGAATTCCTCAATGGATTCATCGAGTGCTCTTTTTATTATGTCTTCTGTAATCAATTGATTCATATTATCCAAAAAATAATTTATTTATAAATATCTTCTGGATAATAAAAAAAGCAGTGACTAAGCCACTACTTTCTTTTTCTTTTCTAACATATAGTCACAGAACATCATTGCTAGATAACAGCCAATGAAATTGGTGGATGCTTGCACAGCAATTGCAATCCATAAATCTACTTCTGCGATGAACTTAATAACCACAGCTGAGAATGTGTAGCACACACAATTTGCCAATGAAGCAATCAGTTTACTAGACTTGATTACTAAGATGCTCCTTACTATGTGAAGGAACACATTGGTTAATGAAATTATAATGTATAGTATAATCATATTCCAAAGGTAATAAAAAAACACGGAAAAAACAAATTTTCCGTGTTAAAAAATGCTAATCTTCTTTCTTTTTATCAAATATCGTCAATATCTACCTCATCGCTTTTGCTTCCGCCTTCCATTTCCTTAAGGTTTTGGTCATAGAGGAACAGAATCACCTCATAGAGGTTATCATACAGCTCACGAAGCTTCTTCTCAGTGAACTTCTTCTTAGCCTCCTTAAGGACGGTCACAGCCTCAACCTCGATAAACTTCACCTTGTATGGTTCAGGCTTTTTCTTAGCCACGCACCAATTATCAACCCAAGGCAGTGTCTTTCCAACATAGCCAAGGTACTCAGCGAACATCAGGAACAATGGGGCACATATATTGTACTTACCATCACCAATCAGTGATTTCAAATCACCCTCATAAGATTCCTTCTTCTCGTCCTTTACAGGCTCTTCAACCGTGGTCTGCGTAGCAGTACCAGCATTTACTTTCTCTTTTTCCATATGCTTTATAATATTATGTTCAATTAATAATATGTTTCGTGATATTCTTCTGCATCTTTCTTAACAGTAGCGTTTTTCGCTTTTTTTTCAACCTTCACATCAGTCTTAATTTCATCGAAGATTTTATAAGGTGATGTGTAACTGTGGTCATAAATTGATTTATCCATCGTTTTCTTCTATTTTTAATGCTTCTTCTCCAAATGCTATTTCACACGACCTACCTACAAACTTTGCCACAGCATTATATTCCTCATACTCTCTTTTGTTAATTTGTGGCATAAACCTTGAATCATCCTCTTTGTTGATGGACTTAACCTTTACAGAGGATTTAACCTTTCTTGGCTTATAATACTTCTCAGTTATGTCAACGCCAAAGAAACCAGCGAAAGAACGTTTGATTCTAAACCAACGGCTTTTCTCTAATTCTTTAATTTTTTCCCTAGCCTCACTTCTTGATGGATAATGTATAAGAAACTTTTCATCGTCCTTATTTACCTTTTTATCCTGCACAAAGTTTTCAGTCCTTTCATTTGGCTTTGTTGGTCTATACACATAATCGGTTGTCGTGGAGCGATTATAAGACGAACTGCAAACAGAATCAGCGTAAGTCCTTACGTTATTTCTATCATTTCTGTAGCTATACGAATTATAGTCAGGCTCATCGCCAAGCAACCATTCAGTTGTATTCTTTAGTTCCCTGATGATATTCGTTATTGAATATATCAGCAATGCCACCAACGGCATCAAGTAAGTGGTGTCGCTCCCATACGTACTTGCCATTACACCAAGATAGTATAGAGAAATTACAGCCACCACAAAGGACAAAAATAAAAACATATTCTATATTAGTTATTTTTACTCAATACTTTATGCAAATATACACATATTTTTCTTTATGGAGAAATATTTTAAGTTAAATAAAGTTAAACGGCACATTATTTTCCATTCAATGCATAATATTTCCTTCTTTTTGCTCTTTCTTCTTCTCTGTGTGCATTGTGATATTCCCTCATATAAGATAACCTTTCTTCCTTATGGGACTCACGATAAGCCTTTGGATTTACAGTTCTACCGATATAAACAGTGTTAAATTCTTCCCATAAATAAATGTAAATATTGTCCCTTCTATTATCCATAATATTATTATTTTATAATGAATATTATGATAAGCAAAAAAAGTCGCATTTAACACGAAATTTTTGTGTCCTTGTGCTTTCGGTACAAAGATTTTACGTTAGGTATAACAATCTTGTGGCCAACTTCTACATTATATATAAGAAGCCTCTTATTGCCACCAATCTTCAATCCATTGTTTTCAATGGTAGCATCAAGCACTACGAACACAGCAGACTTACCCAAATCCTCGTCAGTAAGATACTCACGATTGTTTTCAAGCATAAAGTCTTTAATCTTATAAGGTCTAAACTGATAAACTAATGAATCAGCAGTAAATGACTCAAAACGCTTCAACTGACTAGACTTAGTATAATTGTTCTTACCACTAAGCACAGCCTCTCCAACATAATCATATGTGAGATTGATACCATGACGTTTAAGAATAATTGGCAATGCCAATTTCATATAGCCAACCCTATTCTTTAACTGTGATGCACACTGATATATCTCACGTATCTCATTGTCACTGAGGTCAATAGCAATGTTACCCCTAGACCTTGTTCCCAACTGAGCCATTGGATTCTTCACATTGTTGGGAATCCACTCATAGGTTGTCTTGCTGCAAGGTACAATGCTTCTATTCTGAAAGTCATTCTCCCAAGCTGAATACATATCAGCGAACTTCTTATTCACATAGAAATAAGTCTTGGTAACGTCTGACTTTTTAGAACGATAACCACACAAACGACCAAGTAATGCTTGAGCTGTAGTATCAGCCTTTAAAGAATAGTCATACACCATATAGATGTAATCCTTTAATCTTTCATCAAGAGTAATACCGGCTCTGAATGCACCCTTAATAAGAACAATGAGAGGCTTCACATACATCTTTGGAATTCCACCAGCGATGGCTGTTGAAGATTTCATCTTGGCAACTTTCTTATTGAATTCGTTCTTATTAATAAGGTCTTTGGCAATCTCATTGAACACATCATATTCGATGTTGCTACCTGATGAATACATTTCGTGAATATCGAAATCCTTCATAATGTAGGGGTCACTCTTAATGACATTAAAATTACGTGTACGAATAATGATTACACCAGCAACCCCATCATCAACCATTCTCTGATGTGCATCATTGATGTATTCAAATATCATACCATCTTCTTCGATGTCATCCTTTTCGGCTTCCATTATCTGACCATTATCAAGAAACTCTGTAACACCAACGTACTCCTTTGCCGGTTTGAGCTCTATAATACTCTTTACCTCTTTGGTGTCACTAACGATTTCATCAAATGGTGTAGCAGATACCGAAACGATATAAATATTCCTTTTAATAAGGTCATTAGTATCTTTCCAATTAATTCCTTGAGCATATAAAAACTTACTTAAAATATTCTTATCATTAGAGCCATAATGAGCCTCATCAATGAAGATAAGAGAGTTATTTACATCGCCCTCATATTTGAGAAGGTCACTATTCTTCATGACAAAAAACTTGTTTGGAGAAAGATTCTTCTTGCTCCTTAAACCAGAATATATGTTATCAGGGTTTGCACCAATAATCTGCTCCTTTACGCGCTTGAGTGTCTGTTCCTTAAGTCCGCAGTCATTCATACCAGTAATGAACATATATTTGTCGATACCCAAATAACGATAAATCTCAGTTTGAGAAATGATATTCACAACTGAGTTACACACACCAGTTTTACCGCTTTGCATCTTGGCAGCGAGTATAACGTGATTGCGCCTTGTTGTCTTACGCGCAAGATTGGCTACGATGTTTTTAGCCGTGTTAATCTGACTATCGAACAGATAGCCATGCTTCTTGTTAAATGTCTTTCTAAATGTGTCGTTGGGTGTTGTACCCAAAATCTTTTCTACGTCAATCATTTTATTTGTTTCTTAATCAGAATGCAAAGGTAATAAAAAAACACGGAAAAAACAAATTTTCCGTGTTAAAATTACTTAAACGCCTCAATAAATGCCTCAATAAGTGCTCCAATAATCCAAGCAATTACGAGCAAACAGATGATAATTGCTGCGCAAGCAAGCCATACTTTAATACCAAACCATATGATAGACCAATAGGAAAGACTAGTCATTCCAATATGTTTTAAGGCGATAAGAACACCTATTACAACACCAGGAATACCAAATGAAAGGTTTTCTGGTTGTACATTATTTTTTTCCATTTGCTGTTATATAATTTAATTTTGATTGTAATGCTAATTTAGCAGTATTAAGAGAATCCTTGATATACCTTGAATTGGAAAGATAATTACTAGGAGTAGAATTTTTCATACTAACAGAATAATACTTGAAATATTCATCTATAGCACGGAAAGTACTACATACCTTATTTTCATCATCTTCCCACTGTTCAAGAAAGTCTTTTATTTTATCCCTTGCAATATCAAGAGACTTGGAAAGATTTGCAAACTTATCCGTATAATCAGATAAAGATACAACTTCAATGGAACGCAAAGCTGAACCACAAAATTGTATCATATGGCTTATCATTTCATAAGAAGCCAAGAAAAACTTTTCGTTTTTTATAGAAAACATATCAATCAAACCCATTATCGATTAACCCTACTATAGTTTCCCAACGTGTGTCTAACTTTGCACCGGCTTCCTTTGTAAAGAACCTGTTGAAAGCATACTCACCATGCGCCTTAATGAATGCTTCAGGACTACCATACATTTTAACGTACTCAATGGCGTAACGTATCATGGCATTGTTCTTAATCGCATCCATACTGATTCCAAATGTCTTTCCACCCTTTTTAAGATACTCAGCCTTTTCCTCCAAAGGTAACGCATCGAACAGCACTTTCCTTGTGGGTATATATAGAGCCTCATAGATGATGTTTACATCCATTTTAAGCCACTCTTCCCTATTGGCCTTACACCAATCAACCAAGTCTTTTTTAAGGCTGTCCTGAGCGATTTTTTCATAGTTCAAATCGTTAATGGATAATACCTCGCATCCATTTGGAAAACTTTCTCTTTTCATAACTTAACATCTATTTTGTTGCAAAGGTAACAAAAAAACGTGAAACAACCAAATATTTCACGTTAATAATTGTTAATTCTCTCCTTTTTCACCAAAAATCTCATAGAAATCTCACTGCGATACATTGTACAAGGCTTCCATACACCTTCCTCATACTCCATAATTTTACCGGAGATAGCATTATCCGTTTTTCTCTCACAAATGAAATCTCGTCTATCATAAATGATGGTTGGCGGAATATGATAAATTTCGCCTTCCTTTATGTCATCCCAGGCAGTTATGGGGTTATATTTTATAACCCTTGTGTAATCGTATAATGAAGAGTCAAGTCTTGGCATATAAATCCCACTTTTTAACAATAAATCTACTAGTTATATCTGTTCTAAACATCGTTTGGTTGTAATCATCACCCAAACGATTTATCTTGATAATATTATCGCTTTTTTCAATAACAACAAAATCCATTCTTTTATTGTAAATCAAAGGAGGCAAATGGTATATTTCACCCACCTTTATATCATTCCAGTCCATAATAGGATTTACCGTCCTTAGATTTACAAAGCTTATCATCTTCTGCTTGTCCATCACTTTATTTCTGATAAGAATTTATATTCTTCTTCTCGCTTATAAAGCCATATAATATTATTGGTATCGAGGTTTTCAGCCTCCAGTGATTCCTTATACTTGTTCTTGATAAGTATGTTCATTCTTCCTCTTCTAAAGGTTGGTGGCATATGGTAAGCCTGACCTACCGTAATATCATCCCAAGATGTTATACCGCTCATTCCAAGCCAAATATCTCTCTTACGCTGCGCACCAACGTCAATGTTGTATTTTGTTTCAGATGGGAGTGCAGGTAATCCCATAATGTTAAGACCCTTCTTAAGGTCTCTTTCAACGCACTGCTTTATGAGAGGGCACCAGAAAGGCTTTTGAACTTTTTCTTCAGGATAAACATTCAATTTTACAACCTTAAAAGCGCCTCCTGGTCTTGGAGTCTCAGCCGTACACCTTGTATTGAAATTGTTCTTGTTCGGCTTTTTAACCTTCAAAAAGTATTCGCATTCATTACAGAATGCAGAAGCCTTTACATCACCCTTAAAGGGTAAGGAAAGCTGAACAGGCTCAGTTCCAAAAGGGGGCTGTCTTTTTGTCCCAGGCAATATAAGTTGCGCTGTGGAGGGGTTATTTTCGACAGGTACAAGCCCTATCATTGGAAGTCTATCTTTCATAATTAATTACCAATTTGGCCCATCGTCTTCAATATCGTCAAGCCAACGTGGACGTTCAAAATGCCCATCCATTTCCTCTGGTGCTCTACCAAGGCAATGACCTGTTGCATCATCGTTAGCCCTCATAGACTTGAGCTGCTCGATTTCACCAGCACGTGTCTTGAAGTAATCATCGAAACTCATAGAATGACTAATATTACCCTCAGAAATGCCCTTAACATAGTCTTGGAACATTTTAGCCTTTATCTGACCAAGGTCTGTCAAACCAGCCATTTCATCCTCCTGCTGCTTTTCAAGGTCTTCAATTGTGTCACCAAACAGCTTATTACAACTGAGGTTGTAAATCTCTTCACCCATACTACACAACTTTGACATACTTACGCCATTGGCTTCCATAAAGAAGTGAAGCAAATGGTTGATTGTCATTGTAACATGTTCGTACTTATCAAGGTCTTTTACTCCACCCTTCTTACCGTTGCTCTTAGCCATATCGTTGGTGATTTTCTTCAAAATCTCAGCAACCTTGGCAGTAGAATCGGCAGATAAAAATGGGCTGTCAATGCTCCTTGAATAGGCAGGGATTTTCTTCAAGAAATACTCCATAAAACCTGAATTCTTAACTCCCTTACGGAAGAGCATATACTTACCATCAGTCTTAATGGCACGAATGAAACAGTTTAAAACTACAAGTTCAATGTTTTCTGTACTATCTTTTTTCTTCATATTTTGATGAATTATTCACTATATGTCAAATATACACAAAATAATTGTGATAGAGAAATATATTACGTTAAATAATATTAAATCTCGAAGTAATGAGGCTCATAAACCCTTTTATACTCTTCATTTACCACAGAAACGTTGGTTACAATCGTCTCACCCCTCTCTTGTGGCTCATGGGTACAACTATGCAAGTGACCCGTCAGCATAAAGCGAGGCTTCTTCTCGTCTACCGCATCACCAAGTGGATGGCAACCAATATGCTCACCCGTATTCCAAGGTACATCTTGTAATATCACGTCACTAGTACCATAAGGACAATCGTGAGTCATCAAAATATCAACCTTATATGGTATCTTGCTGTATATCTTAGCCAACTCCACATCAGATGTCATAAATGCCCAGTTATAGAATTGGTGACACCAAGGAGTACCATAGATGCTTATCTCCTGATATTCATCATCAGTCTGCTTAACAAACTCTGCTGAACTATCACGAAGATACACTATTTTCTTATTCTCCTTAAAAATGTCATCAACCTCATCTGGATGACGCATAAAAAACCAATCGTGGTTTCCTGCAATGAAAAATACCTTTTCACAAGGCTGCTTTTCACACCAAGGTATAAAAGTATTAACCAACCACCTTGCACTGCCCTCATGAAGGCTCTGTACCTCTAATGGAATAATATCTCCACATATACACAATATGTCACATGGTTTTATATCAAAATTTAATTTACCATGCATGTCTGAAATTGCACAAACTTTAATCATATATTATAATAGCTTAATTTATTATTAAAAAGCCTCACACGCTCTTTCAACATGTGAGGCTTGGTAGCAACAATATGTTTTACTACAGAAAGATTACTGAGTGCCTGGTCGGACTCGAACCGACATGGAGGTTGCCCCCACAACACAGTTTTGCAGACTGGTGGCTAAACCATTCACCCACAGGCACATCAGGGTGTTACCACCCTTTGTTTACTTTTTCTTGGTGCTAACGAAGCGACCATTAGCATCACGAACAATCTTAGGCTTTACGTTACCAACGCTTTTCTTAGCCCTTGGCTTTGAAGTTGGAGCAGAGGTAGACTTTGCAACAGCCTCAGCTCGCTCCTGAAGAGCAGATTTAAGCCATCCTACGGTTTCCTTTGCCTTACCAACAGCGTTCTCCTTGATTCTCAAAAGATTCTCATCCTTTGATACGTCTTTAGGAATGGTAACGATAAGTTCCCTACGCTTCTGATTGATGCTGTGAGACAACTCATCAACGATACAATTGCTAGGTACGGTAACCTTGGTTTCCCTCTTCGTGCCCTTACCTGTAACGGTAACTGTTAACACGTTATCCTTAACATCATAAGAAAACTTTTCCTTCTTTTCATTGAAAGGTACAATCACCTTGAAATCAGAAACAGTGTCCTTAATGTTCTTCATCAAGTCGTTGAAGTTTCCATAGAGTGTGTTTCCCTTTTCAAGCAAAGAATCAACAGTTGCGTCAAAATCGAAGTTGTCGAAAGCTCTCTGAGCCTCATCAAATAATGACAATGCTTGACGCTCTCCATTGTCAATGATACGTAACAACGAATCTCTTAATCCCATAATTATATTAGTTTAAATTAAACACCTACAAATATACAAAAAAAATCTGAAATAAACAAATTTTTATTCCAATATTTTACATTCTTCCTCAGAAAAATCCTCATGCAGTTTGGTTAACCACCAATTTGTCTTGAATTTACACTTAGGCATCTTCTGACCCTTCATAATACTTGAACGTCTGCATACAACACCTTCCTTAACCATTGGGAACTCACAGCTTTCTTTAGTCCAATCATTGTTGGCAATAGAGTTAATGAAATCCTTAGTGAGTTTACCGTGATAAATTAACTCAGGTGTTAATATGGTGTCATTCGTACAGAATATAT
>Ga0310690_10003731_pt1 | contig 22460 bp, 15 predicted proteins | sample AusTroGonzalo_MG_2_FD_207661 | JGI IMG/M metagenome (GOLD analysis project Ga0310690, IMG submission 207661) | Bovine rumen microbial communities from tropical cattle in Woodstock, Queensland, Australia - Gonzalo_04 (v2) (version 2) | ecosystem: Host-associated > Mammals > Digestive system >... | reverse complement strand
CACGCTTACAGAATATGTGGAAATCGGTAGAGAGATCTGAACCCCATGGTAGTGTGATCTTGGTATTGCCACCATACGAAAAATTCCATGTTGTCAGATTGTTCGAGGCTTGCAGTCTGTTCTCAGTACGAGCGTAGGTGGTTCGTCCGTTTAGCGAGATACTTAACCACTTGTTGCGGAAACTGAGCGAGAGCGAAGGATTCACATTGTAGGTATGCGTCACGTTACGGTCAGGAATAGCCGTCCTGTTCAAGTTCACATAGCCCACACGGTGTGAGTAGTTGGCATTGATGGAACCGGTGATGTCCCATCTGTTCAGCGTGTCCAGTCCGATGGTGAATCCCATGCCGAAGTTGGCATTCCAGTTGCCGTTGATGTTCTCTGGTCGTGATATGCGTCCGCCAGTGGTCTCGTTGTAGGTCACGATATTACCAATACTATTACTCGTCACCTGCCACCCTGCGTTGGCATTGAAACTCCAATTGCGTTGTTGCTTGGGCACTTGGAATCCATTGCTGTCACTGACAATCGTTGGCTGTCGCATCATCTGGAAGTTCACGCGGAGGTTCGAATTGAAAGCAGGCTTCAACCCAGGGTTGCCCATCGTTATGTTCAGTGGATTGGTATCATCGTAGATGTCGAGCAACTGCGTGATATTGGGTTGCTGTGTCTGTCCTCTGAACTGCACCTGCAGGTTAGTCTGCTGGTTGAATCGGTAGCGCAGATTGAGTGTCGGCGATATGTTGATTACATTGCGCACAGTGTCGACAGAATAGCCCAGATACTGCTGGATGAAATGCGAGCGCTGCGGCAGGAATGACACGCCTACGTTCATGTTGATTTTGTTTCGCACATAGCGTAACTGTATCTCTGTCGTATGGTTATATTCCGTACGCTCCGAATAGCGGCTCAGACTGGTACTGAGATAACTCTCGTAAGGATTGTCAAGATAGCCGAAGAGGGTCGTCCAGTCACGATATTCCTGCAGCACTTTGGCAAAAGCATCATCCGTATAGTTTGGGAAGTCATAGGTGTTAGGATCGCTCTTCTGGTAGTTGTAGCTGTAACGGTAGTTCAACTGAAGGAACAGACCTTGCTGTCCGAATCCGCGAGACTGGTTACCTCGTCCGAAGGGGCCCCGCTGACGTCTATCGCCTTCTCTCCTTTCCTCCTCAACTCCTTCTCTACTAAAAGTAATCAGTGGCTCCGTATAGGTGATACCCAACGAATAACTCAGGTTGTTGTTGGCGGATTCCGTATAGCGGTTAGTCTGATATGTCGAGTCCTCACCAAATTGATTTTTCTGCTGATACAGGCGTACTGCTGTGAGACTGGCGTTCTTGTCGTTGCCGTCGCGGTAGCTGAAGTTTGCAGTCAGGGCTACATTCCTGCCCTTATTGCCTATTCTGCGAAACAACTGTAGTTGCGTGTTGATATTTTTGTTATCACCATAGCGTAACGACTTATTCTGTCTGCTGTTCACCATCAGTTCCTGCCCATCGAAGGTCAACTGTTGACTAAGGTCGGCCAGAGGATCGCTCAGATAGTCGAAGGGATTAGCATTAAACGATGCCGAGGTTGAGAAACTCCTGTTGTCGTTGGTTGAGAAGCTGACATCTGGACGAAACGAGAGGGTGGTTTGGGGATTGATGGTCCATTGCAGGTTCATACTCCCTGTCCAGCTGTTGCTTCGACTGTAGCTCTGGCTGATGCTATTGGAGAAGGCACCACCGCGTGTATTCACAAAACTCTCTGATGCCGTTCGATTCCAGTTATCGGTATTGTTATGATCCCATGTCACGCGACCACTCAGTTTCAATTTGTTCTGCTTCTCATAGCTGATGTCCAGAGCCCCTGTCTTCTGCTCACGCTGTCCTTGCTGGTTGCCGCGTCCTCGTCCGCCTCGCCCCGTGAAGTTACGACCGTTCACATTGTTGGCATTGCCCATAAACGTATAGCGCATGTCACCAAAGGGTTTCATAGCTGTCAGACGGATGCCGTAGCGACCATCCGTACCATAGCCGATATCAGGATTGGCCTGTAATCCCTTTCTGGCACTACGCTTAGTCACAAACTCCAATACGAAGTCGTCGTTGCCGTCATCAACACCCGTCAGCCGACTCAAGTCGCTCTTCTCGTCATAGGCTTTCACCTGATCCACTACATACGAGGGCAGGTTCTTCATCACCGCATCATTATTGCCAGTCATGAAGTCACGACCGTCCAGTTTAAAACGCTTCACATCTTTGCCGTTAATACTGATTTTGCCGTCATCGTCAATCTTCGCACCAGGTAGTGCCTCTACCAATGCCTCAATGACTGACCCTTCAGGCACACGATAAGCATCGGCATTATACACCACTGTATCGTCCTTGATGACCATCTTCGGCAGATTGGCCGTCACCACCGCTTCATCCAATTGATGGGCATCAGGCTTCAAAGCGATATTGCCAAGCACCTGTGAATGACCTGCCGTTAGCGTCACACGCTGTTCTGATGTCTTATAACCGATATACGAGATGCGCAGCAGGTAGGAACCCGCTCTGTTGGTATTCAATGAGAAATGACCTTGTGCATCCGTGAAGGTTCCACCCACAAATACCGTGTCACTCCTACCTATACGATACAACTGTGCTGTAGCCCTCGTCAGAGCCTCGTTGGTGTCAGCATCCATCACACGTCCTGTCAGTGATGGTGTCTGTGCAGATACCATCAGCAGTCCAAAACAGCAAATAAACACCAATAGAAGTTGACGAAGATGTCTCATTTAGTCTTTGTTTATCTATTTATTTGACGAAAACATTCCCCATTAGTTTAGTATGATGAAGAATTACCTACAAACAAATTGTCTACCCGCCACTTTTCTTTGAGATAGACGGCACCTATCGCATAGATAGCCCGTACCTATCGACCCGTTTGCTTGGGGGTATCTACCCGATAGGCGGCACCTTTCTTTTAAAAAAAACGAGGAGCCCAATCGGGCTCCTTTTATGATTCGCTAAACTCAACGTATTCGCCGTCAGAGTCGTCGTAGATTTTCTTGCTCTCGCGCTCAGCACGACGGTCGATGATGGTTTCACCCGTTGCCGTCTTGGTATGTACCTCAACGGGTTCCTCTTGGGGTTTCTCTTTTTGTTGGGCACGAGGCTCTGGCTGTTGTTGCTGACGCGGATTAGCCTGTTGAGCCGTTTGTGCGGTATAATGATACTGACGCTGTTGGCGTCCCGTCTCACTCTGATATCGATGTTCCCTGTTGATGGCCTCTCTCTTCGCCTTCATACGGGCTTTCTTGATAGCCTTGATGATGCGTCCGCCAGTCAACAAGAGGATAAATACTACAATGAAAAAGACAAAAAGCAAAAATCCCATATCGTTACTCATAGTCTTAGGGTGTTTTAGTTAGTTATGATGTGAGTGATTTGTTATTATCGAGAGGATGATATACCATGCGATGATGGCTGCGAGTCCACTGATGCCGAGGAACGCCAACAGCGGAATACATGTGAGCAGGAAGATGTATTTCACTTCGTTGCCCTTCCATCCCCACGTTTTGAACTTCAATGCGAACATGGGTATCTCGGCAACGAGCAGGTAGCAGCTGATGAAGACACCACCTAGGATGATGAGACTGAGGTTAGAACTGATGAATGGTGCCGATTTCATCCAATTGCCTGCTCCTACAATGAGTGCTCCCCAAAACAGTGCATTGGCAGGTGTGGGCAGTCCTATGAATCCCATGGCTTGACGTTCATCGAGATTAAACTTCGCCAAACGCAGGGCGGAAAATGCAGCCATCACGAAAACAATAAACGGCAATAGTTCTGTCTCGGGTCTGAGATATTCAAATATGATGGCAGAGGGAGCAAAACCGAAGGTGATGCAGTCGGCAAGGGAATCGAGTTCCTTGCCGATAGGAGAACTGACATGTAGCAGTCGTGCTACCATACCATCGAAGAAATCGAACACAGCACCAATCACGATAAACAGCAATGCCATATCGCATTTCCCCTGGAAAGCCCAATAGGTGGCAATGCAGCCAGAGATGAGGTTGCAGCACGTAATCGTATTTGGTATATGCTTCTTCATTTCTCTTACTTCTTACCTCTTACCTCAATTTTGCTATCACGGTCTGGTCACCTGTGGTGGGCTGGTTCATACCTACACAGACTTTCGTGTCGAGAGGCAGATAGACATCCACACGGGAACCGAGTTTGATGAACCCTAAGTGCTCGTCGATATAACACTCTTCCCCTTCCTTGGCATAGGTGACGATGCGACGTGCCAAAGCACCGGCAATCTGTCGCACGAGGACATCAACGCCCTCGGGAGTGGTAATCATGATGTCGGCATGCTCGTTTTCCTCACTTGCCTTGGGCAGCCACGCCTTATGATAGTTGCCGTCCTCATGGTGTACAAACTTCACCTTGCCGTCAACAGGGAACCAGTTGGCATGTACGTTCAACGGACTCATAAAGATACTGATGAGCAGTCGTCTGTCGTGGAAATACTCATTCTCGTCAGTTTCCTCAATAACCACAATCTTTCCGTCGGCTGGTGCAACGACCAGCTTCTCGGTGTCGCCGTTGAAATAACGGATAGGACAGCGGTAGAAATTGAGTGCCATTGCCCAGACAAAACCGAAGATGACGATGAAGGCCCAGAAAGGTATGGGATTATCAATGGTGTACCAGAGTACCGACGCAATACCGATCAGTAATATCATGCTGATGGTTAGTTCGTTAGTCCCCTCACGGTGGATTCTGACGTTTTTCAGTTTCTTGATCTTTCGGATTCTTTCTCCCATGGGTATTGTTTTTCGTTCCAATTGCAAAGGTATAAAATATTTCTTAATTCTTGGTTCATTCTTCGTAATTTTTTTGGTTATCTCGGTTTTTTGGCGTAACTTTACGGCTCAAAACGAACACTCTTATGGAAGATTTCATACATTTACACGTACATACGTATTACTCTATCCTTGACGGACAGTCGAGCATCAAGAAGTTGGTGGACAAGGCTGTCAAAGACGGCATGCGAGGCATGGCGATTACCGATCATGGCGATATGTTCGGCATCAAGGAGTTTCACGACTACGTGGGTGATGTCAATAAGGGACGTAAGAAAGAGGGGCTGGAACCGTTCAAGCCTATCTTCGGATGTGAGATGTATGTATCCCGTAACGGTGGCAAGGAACTGAAACGTAACAAAGATGATATCGGAGGCTATCACCTGATTGTATTGGCAAAGAACTATCAAGGCTATAAGAACCTGATTAAACTGGTGAGCAACTCATGGATTGACGGTTTCTATATGCGTCCCCGTACCGACCGTGCCGACTTGGAGAAATACCACGAAGGTCTGATTGTCTGTTCGGCATGTATCGCCGGTGAGGTGCCCCATAAGATTCTACAAGATGATATTGCAGGTGCCCGTGAGGCGATAGAGTGGTATCATAGTGTCTTCGGTGATGACTATTATCTGGAGTTGCAACGCCATGAGGTGAAGGATCCGACCATCCGAGCCAACCGTGAGACTTTTCCGATGCAGCAGAAAGCCAATAAGGTGTTGATAGAACTGGCTCGAGAATATGGCATCAAACTCATCTGTACGAACGACGCGCATTTCGTAGATCAGGAGAATGCGGAGGCTCACGACCATCTGTTGTGTCTCTCGACAGGTAAGGACTTGGACGATCCGACGCGTATGCTCTACTCCAAGCAGGAGTGGTTTAAGACCCGTGAGGAGATGAATGCCGTGTTCAGTGATGTCCCTGAAGCCCTTAGCAACACCCTTGAGATTCTCGACAAGGTGGAAATCTACAGTCTCGACCATGATCCTATCATGCCGTTCTTCCCCATTCCTGAGTCGTTTGGTACGGAAGAGGAATGGCGTCAGAAATATACGGAGCAGCAACTTTACGATGAGTTTACCAGTGACGAGAACGGCGAGAACCAGTTGTCACCCGAGGAAGGAGCGAAGAAAATCAAGAAACTGGGTGGCTACGACAAACTGTATCGCATCAAGTTCGAAGCCGACTATCTGGCTAAACTGGCGTATGAGGGTGCCCAAAAGCGTTATCCGCAGCCTTTGACGAAAGAGGTCGAAGACCGTATCCGCTTTGAGTTGCATATCATGAAGACGATGGGTTTCCCTGGTTACTTCCTGATTGTGCAGGACTTCATCAACTCGGCACGTGATGAGTTGGGCGTGATGGTAGGTCCTGGTCGTGGTTCTGCGGCTGGTTCGGTGGTAGCCTACTGCTTGGGCATCACGAAGATCGACCCGTTGAAATACGACTTGCTGTTTGAGCGTTTCCTGAATCCCGACCGTATCTCTTTGCCCGATATCGATACCGATTTCGATGATGACGGACGTGGCAAGGTATTGAAATGGGTAGAGGATAAATACGGACACGATAACTGTGCGCATATCATCACCTATGCCACGATGGCAACGAAGAACTCTATCAAGGATGTGGCACGCGTGGAGAAGGTTCCTATTGCTATATCGAATGCACTCTGCAAGGCGATACCCGACCGCTTGCCTGAGGTTGACGGAAAGACCCCGAAGATGAATCTGCCGAATGCCATCAAGGCGGTACCTGAACTGCGTGACGCGGAGGCTTCGCCCGACAAAGCATTGGCGAATACCATCAAGTATGCCAAGATGCTCGAAGGAACAGTACGTGGCACAGGTATTCATGCCTGCGGCTTCATCATCTGTCGCGACCCGATTAGTGACTGGGTTCCTGTCTCGACGGCGGATGATCCTGACTTCAAGGATGTCAAGACCAACTGTACGCAATATGATGGTCATGTCATTGAGTCGACAGGACTTATCAAGATGGACTTCCTCGGACTGAAGACACTCTCGGAGTTGAAGGAGGCATGTGCCAATATCAAGCAGCACCGAGGCATTGATATCGATCTTGACAATATCCCCATTGACGATCCGAAGACCTACGAACTCTACCAGCAGGGACGTACCGTCGGTACTTTCCAGTTTGAGTCGAACGGTATGCAGAAATACCTGCGTGAACTGAAACCCACCGTCTTCGAGGACCTTATTGCGATGAATGCGCTCTATCGTCCAGGACCTATGGGTTATATCCCTCAGTTTATCCGTCGTAAACATGGCGACGAGCCTATCACCTACGATATCCCTATCATGGAGAAATACCTGAAGGATACCTATGGTATTACGGTATATCAAGAGCAGGTGATGTTGCTGTCACGCCTGTTGGCTGACTTCACCCGAGGCGAGAGTGATGCCTTGCGTAAGGCGATGGGTAAGAAGAAAAAGGACATCGTTGATGCGATGAAACCCAAATTCATCGAGGGTGGTAAGAAGAACGGGCATGACCCAAAGACGCTGGAGAAGATATGGGCTGACTGGGAGGCATTTGCCTCGTATGCGTTCAACAAGTCACATGCTGCCTGCTATTCGTGGGTGGCTTATCAGACCGCCTATCTGAAAGCCAACTACCCTGCGGAGTTCATGGCGGCTATCATGAGTCGTCGTCGTGACCAGATTACAGAAACGTCGAAACTGATGGATGAGTGTAAGCAGATGGGTATTGCCACATTAGGTCCCGATGTCAACGAGTCGTATCTGAAGTTCGGTGTGAACCAGAAAGGCGAGATCCGTTTCGGTCTGGCAGGTATCAAGGGCTTGGGCGATGGTGCTGCAGAAGCGATTATCAGTGAACGTGAAGCAAATGGTGCCTATAAGGATATCTTCGATTTCGCACAGCGCGTACCGTTTTCCAGTGTCAACCGCAAAGCCTACGAGGTACTTGCCTTGAGTGGTGGCTTCGACAGTTTCGGCATCCGTCGTGAAGACTTCTTCGCGGAGAATCATAAGGGTGAGATGTTCTTAGATACATTGGTACGCTATGGACAGTTGTATCAGTCGTCGAAGGCAGAGGCGCAGAACTCGCTCTTTGGTGGTTTCGACGAGATAGAGATAGCTACGCCACCCATTCCTAAGAGTCCGAACCGTTGGAGTGATATCGAGCGTTTGAACAAGGAACGTGACTTGGTGGGCATCTATCTCTCGGCACACCCGCTTGACGAATACAGGATTGTGCTCGATAACCTGTGTAACACCAAATGTAGTGAGTTGGCAGATCGTGGGGCTGCTCTCGTCGATCGTGAGGATGTGACATTGGGTGGTGTCGTGACAGGTGTTCAGACACGCTTTAGTGCCAAGACCAACAAGCCCTGGGGTATTGTCACGCTCGAAGACTTTGAGGGCTCTGGTGAGTTGATGCTCTTTGGTGATGACTGGATGAACCTGAACGGTAAGTTTATTGAGGGTGCTGCCGTCTATGTGACAGGCAAGATGCAGGCGAGGTTCTATAACGGGAAGGATAAGGAACTGAAAGTGACAAACGTCGAACTGTTGCAGTCTGTCAAGGAGAAGGCAATCGACCATATCACCATCACGTTGAATGCCGACATGTTGGATGAACAGGTGGTGACAGAACTCAGTGAATTGGTGAACACACATCCGGGAAAGACAAAACTGTATTTCCAGTTTGTGGATAGCACGGGTAGGCAACATGTCCTGCTACGCAGTACGACGAAGGGCGTTGACGTGAAGAGTGTGCTGGTGAATTATATCGACCAGTCGCCAGCATTGGACTATAAGATCAACTGACGGATGGCATGATATTTGCTGGATAGACATTATAATAATATATAGTATTCACTTAAAATAGATTAGACAATGGAAGTAACAATCACAAACGAGAACTTTGAGAGTTTGAAAAATGGTGAGCAGCCATTAGTAGTTGACTTCTGGGCAACATGGTGTGGACCCTGTCGTATGGTAGGTCCTGTCATCTCAGAACTCGCTGGAGAGTATGAAGGACGTATTAACGTCGGTAAGTGTGACGTAGAAGAGAACGAAGACCTGGCGGCTGAGTTCGGTATCCGTAACATTCCTACCATCCTCTTCTTCAAAGGAGGTCAAGTGGTCGACAAGATTGTAGGTGCACAGCCTAAGGCAAAACTGCAGGAGAAGTTTGAAGCCTTATTGTAAAACGAAAGAAGAGACTCACGCGGGTCTCTTCTTCTTTTAGTAGGTCACCAGTCGACTGCCGTTTGGTTGTTCCTCTATCGTCACGCGTACAGCATCCTCTGGCAGAATGTCCTCAATGAGTTCAGGCCATTCAATGAAACAGAGGGCACCTGAATAGAAATACTCCTCATAGCCCATATCATAGACTTCCTCCAGTTTCTTGATACGATAGAAGTCGAAGTGGTAGATGGTGAGTGGTGAGAGGTGAGTGGTGTATTCATTCACAATGGCAAAGGTGGGGGAGGTGATGACATCCTGACAGCCTAATGCCTCGCAGATGGCTTTGACGAAGGTCGTCTTGCCTGCGCCCATCTTACCGTAGAAGGCAAACACACGGGCATCGCCGATATGCTGGATGAATTCCTTTGCAGCCTCTTGAATATTTTCAATATTGTTAATCTGTATGGTTGTCATTTTTTCAACTTTCAATTTTCAATTCTCAACTTTCTATCTGTTTTTGCTTCGTAATGTGATAAACGGTATCATCATCTCTTCCATCGAGATACCACCGTGCTGGAAGGTATTCCGATAGTAGGTGACATAGTAATTGTAGTTGTTGGGATAGGCGAAGAAACTGTCCCCTGTCGCAAAGACATAACTCGTCGAGAGGTTAGGCGAGGGCAGGAAGGCTTTCTGCGGTTCCTTGATGGTGAAGAGGTCGCGATCGTCATACGAGAGGTTCTTGCCTAACTTATAACGCAGATTGGTATTGGTATTGCGGTCGCCCACAATCTTCACAGGGTTGTCGGTACGGATAGAACCGTGGTCCGTGGTGATGATAATCCGATACCCTGTCTGTGCCAGCAACCGTAATAACTGTGACATGATAGAATGGCGGAACCATGATAATGTCAGGGAACGATAGGCTGCCTCGTCGTGAGCGAGTTCGCGTACCATCTTAGATTCCGTGCGCGCGTGCGAGAGCATATCGATGAAGTTGATGACTACTACGTTGAGGTCGTATTTCTCCAAGGTAGAGAACTGGGCGATATACTTGTCGGCATCGTCCGTAGAGTTGATCTTATGATACGAGAACGTATCGTGGCGACGATAACGGTCAATCTGTGTCTGGATGAGTGGGGCCTCGTTGAGGTTTTTTCCTTCTTCCTCATCCTCGTCAACCCACAGGTCAGGAAACATGCGGGCTATCTGGTCGGGCATCAGTCCTGAGAAGATGGCATTACGGGCATATTGCGTGGCAGTGGGCAGGATGCTGCAATAGAGTTGTTCGTCAATCTCAAAGTCGGCAAACTCAGGTTCTATCGTCTTCCACTGGTCGTAACGGAAATTATCCAGTACGATGAGGAATACTTTCTCGCCAGCCGTCAACAAAGGAAAGACCTTCGTCTTGAAGACATCGGGACTCATCATCATCTCTCGTTGTCCCAACCAACTCAGGTAGTTTTTCTTCACGAACTTGGCAAAGCCCAGATTGGCTTCCTCTTTCTGCATGCGTAGCATATCCTGCATCGCTGAGTCAGTAGCTGAGAGTTGCAGTTCCCATCTCACGAGTTGGCGATACATTTCCGTCCAGTCTTCCCAAGTACTACAGTCCATCATTTGGATACCTAACTGCTGGAACTGTTGCTGATAGGCGTTTTGTGTCACCTCTGCCACAATCTCACGACGGTGGATGAACTTCTTGAGGGTCAACAGAATCTGGTTGGGATTGACGGGTTTGATGAGATAGTCGGCGATATTCTGTCCTACGGCTTGGTTCATGATATCCTCTTCCTCACTCTTCGTCACCATGACGACAGGGGTGGCAGGCTGTATCTCTTTGATGCGCTGCAAGGTTTCCAGTCCTGTCAGACCAGGCATCATCTCATCCAATAGTACGAGGTCGAAAGTACGCTGGCGACATTCCTCAATGGCGTCAATACCATTCGTGACAGTCACTACCTCGTAGCCTTTCTTCTCTAAAAAGAGCAGATGTGGACGAAGCAGTTCCATCTCGTCGTCAACCCATAATAATAATCCGTTCGTCATATTCTAATAATAAAAATCGTCGTCAAAATCAATCGTCTGGTTATTCTGCATCGGACCTTCCGCAGGGAAGAGATCGTCATCATCATTGTTGTTGGTATTCTCTTCGGGTTCGTCTTCCTCATCAGGTTCCTCAATGATTGTCTCTGGTCGTATCAGTAGTTGTTGTTGCTCTACTTCCACAGGTGCCAGTTCTTCCTCGAAGAAGAGGTCATAGTCATCGTAACTGAACACCGTTCCCAACAGCGTGAGGTTCTGTTCACTGATGATGATGCGCCGACAACCTGCCAGTCGTTGACTCATCTGCAGGTTGGCAGAGAGTTGATGCGCATATTGCAGTGCCTCGTCATAACTCAGGAAGCCCGTGATAATCATTCGGCTGATAGGTCCGTCGGTATCTACTGTCATCTCGAAGTTACGTACCAGGTAACTCGTGAAGTTATACCGTGCCATGTCATAGAGCAACTGGTTCTGGTCAACACTATCAGGCGAGTAGGCGAGCACGAAGGCATAGTGTACGTTACGTTCCGTACTGAGCGTGTCAATTTGAGTAGAGTCGTCAGGATGTTCCAGGTTCTGACGCTGCCGCCAGATATCACCTGCCGTCATACGGTTGCCGCGCAGTCGCCGTCCTTGTTGTACGCCCTTCACGATCTGTCCTGCCATATCACTGACTTCACTCTCTGGGAACTGCTCTACAATCTGGCGCATCCTTGCCACACAGCTGTCGGGCTTCTGGTTGTTCAACAGACTCAAGCCCTCGATAAACAGGAACTTCGCACGGTTCTGCCCAGTGGGGAAGCGTTCAGCAGAGAGACGTACGTTGGTTTCTATCTCCTGATAGCGTTCATCGCGGAATGCCTGATAGGTGGCTGCATAGAGAGAGTCCTCGATATGTTGTCCGAACCGTTGGTTCTCGGCATAGTAGGGGTCAGAGAGCAGAATAGTCCACTGACTCTCCGCATGTCGCTGTTTCATCTGTTCAAGTGCATCGTTCGCCTCGTCCCATCGTCCTTGTCGGGCATAGATGAGATAGAGGTGATACCATGCCTCGTCGTTGTGCTCATAGTCAGGATACTGGCTGACGAGTCGGTAGAGCATCTTATGACTGAGTGTCAGGTTGTCGAGTTTATCCTTGAGGATGATACCGGCTCTAAGCAACGATTCCATGATAATGGCATCGCTGGCAGCCTTCTGTTCTTCCGTAAATGGTATCTGTGCGAGATAATACTCTCGGTTATGGGGATCGTTGGCAGCACTGTCGACAGGGGCATTGGTATCACTGGCGATGGAATCTCCAGACACAGTATTTTGGTCTGAGTTTTCCGAATTTTCAGCGTTTTCGGAATCTTCCGAATCCTCTTCTCCATTGTCCATCTTCAGCACCGTCAGGTTAGAACGCTGCCAGTTATCGGCATTCGGTCGTCGTCCCCATTGCTGTTCGAAGCGTTGTTTACCCTGACTCACTGCCTGGGGATTATAGAAATACCATAAGGCGTTTTGTTGCGTCGTGGGTTGCTGTTGAGGTGTTTGTCTGGTGTTTTGCTGCATATTACCCATGCCGCCCTGTTGTGCCAACTGCTGTTCTGCCTCTGCTTCCTGTTGGGCACGCTTCTCTTCCTTCTCTTTCTTGATGAGTTCCTCAATCACGCGGTCGATGGCTTTGTTACGTTCTGCCTCGGGCATCACGGCAAGTCGTTGCAGCGAGTCTTGCAGGTGGATGGCATCGGTATAGGGCACCAGTTCATCCAACACCTTCGAACGTATCGACAGTTCTTTATAGCCAGGACGGTCTTGGTCGAGCAGACCAATCGCCTCACTATAGCAGCGTCGGGCATCACTGTATTTCTCTTTCTGCCAGTAGAGGTTACCTAACTGCAAGAGCAGCACACCTTTCTCTGTACCGCTGCGTGTCGCCTTGCGGTTACCGTCTTCATAGGCGGCTATCGCACGCGTCGTGTCTCGTTGGGCAAGATAGATATTTCCGATGGCGTAATATACTTGGTCGAGATAGTCCTTGTTATTGTCGGAGGCAGCCATGCGTCTCAGTCGACTGATGGTCTTTTTGGCATCCGTCGCTGCCATCACTTCACTTTGGGCGATACGTGCGTTGAACTCGAGTTGATAGGGTGGACTCAGTCTTATCACGTGACGATAGGCATCATACGCCTGTTGCCGATGCCCTTGCAGCGATTCTATCTGTCCCATCAGATACCACATACGGGCACGTTGCTTCCTGCGTCGTTCATGGCGTATCGCCTTACGGAGATAGGTCGTTGCCTCTGGCCAGTGCTCACTGCGGATATGATAGTCGGCAAGGGTATAGTCCCAGTCGGCTGCTGCCTGATAGGGGATGGAGTCGCGTCGCTGCTTGGTGATCAGGTCTTCTGCCTCATAGAGCCATTCCATCTCTACATAGCATTTGGCTTGCCAGGCACGGGCTCGTGCGAGGATGACAGGCTGTGTCTGATAGAGTCGTGCCATATAACCGAAGGTGGCAGCGGCTTCTTCAAACTCGCCTTTCTGGAATTGTGACTTACCCATCAGCAACCAGGCATGCCACAGGAAGGGGTTGTATTCTCGACGGTTGAGCCATTCGATGTCTTTCTGGGTCTTTCTGCGACTCTTCTTCCATTCCGGACGAGCTTTGATACTATGTCTGCGAATGGTCTTCTCTGATTTCTCGATGGCTCTGTCAAACTGTGAACTGCCGAGGTCGCGACTCTTCTTGTTGGCTACCGTATAAAGGGGTAACAGTTGGGTATGGTCGTCTTGATTGCCAGTTTCCTTCTCTAAACTACCTTCGATAAATGCCTGCGAACCGTTGAAGTAAGTGTTATAACGGGCATGAAACGCATGCCACCAACGGGTATTCGCCGTATTCTTCTTCGTTGAGCAGGCTGTAAGAAGTAAGAAGGAAGATGTAAGAAGGATGATGGCAATTGTAAGAAGAGGGTTATTGTGACACCTTTCTTCCTTCTTCCTTTTTCCTTCTTCCTTCAAATCCGCCAGCTTACATTCCGACCTACTGCTACATGAACTGCAGTCCCCCTCATTCTTCACGATAGGCTCATCCTTGTCGCCCCATGAGAGTAGGGCGGCAATCACACCCAGTGCGATGATAGAACCTATGATGATGAGGGCAAACGTCATAACTGTCAACTTTCAACTGTCAACTATCTCAAAGCCACATGCTTTGAGATCTTCCCAGTAGTTAGGATAAGACTTGGTGACTACCTGCGGCTGATTGATTCTCAGGGCATCTAAACGCAGGGATGCAGGAGCGAAAGCCAATGCCATACGATGGTCTTCGTAGGTATCGATACCACTTTCCATATCAGGCTCACAACGCTCGCCGTCCCAGATCAGTTCACTGCCGTTGGCATCCTTCAATACAAAACCTAACTTCTTCATCTCCGTCTTCAGTGCCTTGATACGGTCGGTCTCTTTGATCTTCAAGGTCGAAAGACCTCTGAAATGGAAGGGGACACCTAACATCGCGCAGGCGACTACAAATGTCTGGGCGAGGTCGGGTGAGTTCACAAAGTCGTATTCCAAGCGGGGCACGCAACGCCCTGAGTGTTTCAAGGTAATCGTGGTAGGAACACCCTGTTCGGTGGTCTTAAACTGAGTCTTCACACCCAACAGACTGAAGATATAACGCACGGAAGAGTCACCTTGTTTCGAACCGTCCATCAGACCTTCCAGTCGGATGACATCATCCCTGTTTTTCGAGAGTGCCATTATCTCATACCAATAGGAAGCACCACTCCAGTCGTTCTCGATATAATAGGTTCTCTCCCGATAGGGTTGAGGCCGTACCTCTATCGTCTCGAAATCGCTCCATTCCGCATCGGCACCAAACTCACGCATCGTCCACAGCGTCAGGTCAATATAGGGACGTGAGATGACATCACCCGTCAAACGCAGAGTCAGACCTTCTTTCAAGACAGGTCCAATCATCAACAAGGCAGAGATATACTGTGAACTGATGTTCCCTGGTACTTCCAACTCACCACCTTCCAGTTTCCTACCTTTGATGAGCAGGGGCGGGAAGCCCTCTTCACCCACATAACTGATGTCGGCACCCAAGAATCGCAAGGCATCTACCAACACCCCGATAGGACGGTGCTTCATGCGTTCCGTACCCGTCAGCACATGCTCCTCACCCTCTTTGACGGCGAGATAGGCAGTCATAAAACGCATGGCAGTACCTGCTGCCTTGATATTAATCTCGTATGGATTATCCTGCAACGCCGAGATAATCACCTCGGTATCGTCGCAGTTCGACAGGTTTTCTGGTAAGATACGACCCCCAGAAAGGGCATGGATAATCAGCGCTCTGTTCGAGATACTCTTAGAAGCGGGCAGTTGTGCCGTATGTTGAAGACGGCTCGGTGCCGTGATAGTATATTGCATGAAATCTAATCTTTCTTTTCTTTATTATTTAAAATAATAACGTGACAAAGGTACGAAAAATTTGATGAAGCGAGAACAAAATAACAAAAAAGTCAGTTAAAAATTTGCAATTCCCGAAATAAAGCAGTACCTTTGCACCGCTTTTGAGAATAAAAGCGGTGCAAACATCGGGATTTAGCGCAGTTGGTAGCGCACACGTCTGGGGGGCGCGAGGTCGCTGGTTCGAGTCCAGTAATCCCGACAGAAGCAAAAGAAAAGGTGGCTAAACAGCCACCTTTTTCTTTGTCGTATCGTTTATTTCCTTATTGTTCAGGATCACCGAGATAGTGGTATTCCTTGATGTTTGGATTATCACCTACGTATTCATCCTGCGTGGGCGGCTCGATGAGTCGTTCCTTGTTGTAGTTCTTGATAGTGCTGACAAACAGGATGATGTCGCTGTACTTGACAGTTGGAATCACGATATTGAAGATACCAATACCAACACGGGTGCCTTCGGGATTCAGGTTGTTGCGAAGACGTGCCGTAGCATAGAAGGAGTGGCGGAAGATTTCCAGTTTGTTGTACTTCTCGAATGCTTCCATCGCTTCCTTGTCGTTGATGGTGGTGTCTGCCTCAGTGAAGATACGAGAGACGTTAGAGATGGCATCGTCGATACCATCGCCCTTGATACTGTCGTTTTCCTGGATGCACTGACGGATATTGTCCAATGTCTCACGTTCCATCTTCTCATTGGAGGGGATAGTCATGACGGCAATGATGAACAGTACCAACAGGATGCCGAGGAGAATCACAATCTTTCCGAAGCAACTGTGATAGAACTCTTGAAAGAGTGACTGCTTCGTTCTGTAATCGTTTTTATTAGCGTCGTTTTGCATGTTGTTATTTGTTTTGTTTTAGGATTCGTTGTGAATAAGATTCATAAATTCCTGACGGGTCTTAGCCTGATTGAAGGCACCACAGAAATCACTCGTCGTGGTGATGGCGTTCTGCTTCTCGACACCACGCATCTGCATGCACATGTGGCGAGCCTCGACTACGACCATGACACCCAGTGGATGAAGTGTCTGCTGGATACATTCCTTGATCTGCAAGGTCATGCGTTCCTGTACCTGTAAACGGTGTGAATAGATATCCACGACACGCGCAATCTTGGAAAGACCAGTGATATAACCGTTAGGGATATACGCCACGTGCACCTTTCCGTAGAAGGGTATCATGTGGTGTTCACAGAGGGAGAAGAAGTCGATGTCCTTGACGATGACCATCTGACTATAGTCTTCCTTGAAGAGGGCATCGGTGAGCACCTTGTGGGCATCCATCCCATAGCCACGAGTCAGGACCTGCATAGCCTTTGCCACACGCATAGGAGTTTTCTCTAATCCTTCTCTGTCGACATCCTCACCGAGCAGGCGCAGGATTTCCTGATAGTGGGAAGCGAGTTCCTCAAGTCCTTCTCTGTATTCTGTTTCCGGATTCATTAGTATTGTACGGATACTTTACTTTTTACGATAGATGCTTGCTTGTAGCCGAGATTCTGGAGGGCGACCATCATCTGATGGGCTTCCTCGTAGGTACGATAGTTACCTACACGGCAGATCCAGCGGGGTGAGTAGAAGTGGACATCAACAGAGACATTGGAGAAGTGGGCTTTGATATTGTTACGAGCCTGTTCTGCCATCTGACGGTCTTTACGGGTGTTACCCCCAGCAAACGCCTGTACGCGATAGCCTGTCACTCGCTGAACTTTTTTCTGTGGAGTGGTGACTTCCTCACCGTTGCCAGTGTCAGAGGGTGTCGTCGTCTCTTTCTTTGCCTGTTCGTTACCCTTTGACGGGGTAGTAGGCTTCTTGTCGTTGTTACTGGTAGTCTGTGTCTGTACACCTGTTGCAGTGGGATCGTTTACCAGTTGGTCAATCTCTGCACTCTGATGAATGGTCACAGTACCTTGTCCTTCCACCTTCTTCTGAACACGTTCAGTATAAGTCTGTGCGTCGGCATTCGTGTAAATGCCGACACACAGTAATAATATGGATATAAATCGTCTCATTATTTCCAAGCATCAATGATGCCCTTGAAGTCAGCACACTTCAGAGAAGCGCCACCAATCAGACCACCGTCGATGTCAGGCTTTGCGAAGAGCTCAGGAGCGTTAGATGCCTTGCAACTTCCACCATAGAGGATGCTGGTATCCTCAGCAACAGCCTTACCATACTTATCAGCAACGATAGAACGGATGTAAGCGTGGATTTCCTCAGCCTGATCAGAGGTAGCGGTCTTACCAGTACCGATAGCCCAGATGGGCTCGTAGGCGATGACGATCTTACGGAAGTCTTCCTCAGAAAGGTTGAAGACACTGCCTTCGAGTTCTGCCTTTACGACTTCGCTCTGCTTGTTAGCCTCACGCTCTTCGAGGGTCTCACCGATACAGAAGATAACTTTCAGACCGTTCTTCAGGGCGAGTTGTACCTTCTCCTTCAGAATCTCAGGTGTCTCTTTGTAGTATTCACGACGCTCAGAGTGACCGAGGATCACATACTGGGCACCTGTACTCTTGACCATCTCAGCAGATACCTCACCAGTGAAAGCACCCTTCTCTTTGTCAGCACAGTTCTCGGCACCAAGACCAATCATGCTGCCTTCTAACTCGTTGGCAACAGATGCGAGGTGGATAAACGGTGTGCAGATCACTACATCACAGTTGGGTTTGTCGGCAGCAAGTGCCTCTTTCAGTTCTTTTGCCAAAGCAATACCTTCTTGCAGGTTCAGGTTCATCTTCCAGTTACCTGCTACAATTTTCTTTCTCATGTTTTTACGTTTTAAAATTTGATATACTTTATTTGACTTTTCTTTCTTCTTAACCCATTTGGACCATGCCCAGAGGCGATCCGCGATGGTGAGGATGACGAGGGGCAGCACATACCACAGGATGATGATCAATATCTTACGTGGTATGGAGTCCTCAGGCATCTGACCTGTCTCAATCTTTTCTAAACGGTCGCTGAGCGTTGTCTCGTCAGGCAGGCTGTTACGGCTCCACTTACGGATGATCTTGCCGTCCTTCAGCAACATCAGTCCGGGATTGCTGCGTATCATCGTCTTCAAGACGATATCGTCAGTCTGACAGAACGCATATTCCGCCCCAGTGCCGTCGCGCCATTTGTTAATCGCCTTCTCACCACTTGCCGTCAAACCATAGAACGGATAACCTTCTTCCAAGGCATATTCGTAAATCAGGTTCAGCCTACCGAACTGGCTCTCGTCGGCATCTTCCAAGTGTGGTGACACCAACAGGAACACATAGCCTTTCAGGTTGAGCAGTGAGTCGGTGATGTCTGTGCCGTCCTCACGCTCCATGAAGAAGTCGGCATAGGGTGACTCTTCACCCTCCATCATCTTTTGCCATCCTTGTCGCAGGTCGGTACCCACGTGATACGGGCGGAAGTCGAAATACGGTAAGTCGTAAAGCGACCGTCCTGCCACAATGAGGATAAACAACGCCGTGAAGTTCATCACAATCCATTGATTCCCCCTTGATATAAGCCGAGGCATCTCCAGCGGATAACGTGCGATGAGTATTGCGCACGCGAGGAGAATAACATTCTTCCAGAAAGTCTGCCAATTGGTAAGTACAATGGCATCACCGAAACATCCGCAGTCACTGATGGGATTTGCGATGGCAAGCCATAGTGTCAGCGGAGTCATGAGGATAAGCCAGAGTAGGGCGATACGTGTCACTACACGTCGGCGGATGGCAAACAACAGACAGATGCCTATCCAGAACTCGGCTGCCGACAATAGCACGGATGCCAGTAGGGTGAGAAAGCCAGGGACGTAAGTTCCCAGATGCATCGCCCCTAGATAGTCGGCGATTTTGTATTGTGTGCCCAGTGGGTCGACAGCCTTGACGAATCCTGAGAGGATAAACGCCAGCGCGACTACCAGTCGGGCGATATTTACCAGTATCTTCTTCATTCCTCCTCACTCAACTTGATCGCTCCGAAGACCGCATAGTTGATGATGTCCATATAATTGGCGTCGATGCCCTCGCTGACAAGGGTATCGCCTCCGAGGTTCTCAATTTCCTTGATACGCTCGATCTTGGTAAGAATGAAGTCCGTATAACTGCTGACACGCATACCGCGCCATGCCTCGTCGTAGTCGTGGTTCTTGCGTTTCATCAGTTCCAGCGCCTCGTTGGCATAACGGTCGTAGAGCGTCATTGCCTCTTTGGGCTGCATATCCACCGTGTCCGAGAAACCGTGTGCCAGTTGGATGAGTCCCACGATGCCGTAGTTGATCAGTGCGATGAACTCAGGACGGATGCCTTCGCCCACCAGCGATTCCTTCTTGATTTCCAAGGAACGGATGCGCTTTGCCTTGATAAACAGTTGGTCGGTCAGGGACTGAGGACGCAGAATGCGCCATGACGCCCCATAGTCGTGGAGTTTCTTCTCAAACAGGCTGCGGCATTCCTGCATCACCTGCTCAAACTGTTGGTTCGTTTTCTCGTTTGCTGTTGCCATGATTCTTTAGAAGTTTATCGCAAATGAACCACCGAACACAAAGGAGTGCATGGTTTTCTTGATGCTTTTCGATGCCGTGAAATATTCGCGGTATTCCTCAGGCGTAAATAGTGCCATATCCTCAGGTAATAGTCCTGCATAGTAGCCGCCAATGTCATAATCCATCGTGTAGGTCTTTCGTGTGACATCGTAGTCCACGAACACCTTCCATGAGAAGTTCTGCTTGTACGCGTAGGTCAGGGAAATACCTGTACCGAACTTCATAGACTTGTCACCACCTACGGTGAAGTAGTCCCATTCGTGCCTGAAAGCAGGACCAGTGGGTTCATCGAGATCATCTATTTTGAAAGATTTATTACCAGCAATCACACCTTTCAGATTCAATTCCTGCATGATACTACGACCGATAAGCAGTTTAGAGCCTAATGCAAAACGATTGGACAGGGGGAGATTGAAGTAAGCACCCAAGTCAAAGGCAAACTCTGTCAGGTGGTCACTCTCTATCACGAAATCAATATCATCGATGATACTCATGACATAGTCGGCTTCCGCTTCTTCTAAATCATCGAAGAAATATGCTACATCTTCCCAAGCGAAGTCCATAATATTGTTCCATCCCTTGATAGGAGAACTCTTCACACGCAGACGACCACCCACACCGATATAGGGATTGAAGAAGTAGGCACCCTCGGCACCTACAGCGGTGGCAGCCTGGAACTTCAGATTCAGGTTATTTGCCCATCCGTATTCTTTCATTTCGAAATCAAGGTCTCTTGATCCTAATCCGATACCCATCGAGATAGAGAAGAAAGAGGGATGGTCAATGACGTTTGCCATACCAGGGATGTCATTGCGTAGCAGACCCTTACCCTTGAAGAAGATGTCACTGAGGGCGTATGCCAACTCACCAGAGAGGATACCGATACCTGCACCAGAGAGCACGTCGCTCACCCAGTGGCGGTTGTTGAGTACGCGCATCACACCCGTTGCCGTAGCAACACCATAGCCGGCTACGGAATACCAAGGTGAACGCGTCAGACCAAATTCCTTATGCAAGAGGGTGGCACCTACGAACGAGGTAGCAGTATGTCCTGAGGGCCATGAGTTAGCCTGTGAACCATCAGGACGCATCTCTTTCGCAGTGTATTTGATACCGTTGACCAACAGCGCCATGATACCATAGCCCATTCCAGCGCTTGCCAACAGGCGAGGCCAGTCGCTACGTCCTTCTACACCTGCCAGTTTCAGTCCTACCGTCATCGCGGGACCAAAATACTGGGTATAGTCGTCAATGCCTGTCTTGAACTCTGTTATCAGAGAGTGCTTTGTCTGTTGTTTGAAGGCTGTCTTCTCACTCTTGGCGATAATACCTGCCACAAACACGGGTACACCCACGAAGGTCATATCGTCCATGAACTTATAGGGCTTCGTGTCTGGGTTGGTTTTCGACTTGAAGAAGTCAAAGTCCATCTTGGGGGCAGGAGCCTTCAAGGTCATCTCTTTTAGATCGTAATCCTCGTAAGTAACAGTACCGAGTTCGGCTTTCATTTCGGGAACGGTGAGCGTCAGGGGCTCTAGATTCTTATAGTCAATGCCTTCTGCCGATGCCATAGCAGCGGCAAACATAAAGAGGCTGGTTAGAAGTTGTCTCATCATACCTAATTCTATGTTTGGTTTCTTTATTTGTGTGCAAAGGTACAAAATAATTGAGAATTAACAATTGATAATTGAAATTATTTTATAATTTTGCAGTCGAAAAATTAAAAAGACCCAATGAAACTCTATTCAGATGCCGCCTTGGCGAAGATATTAGACAAAGATATCTTCCATCAAATCAGCGATGTAGCAGACCGCCTGGGGGTGGAATGCTATGTGGTGGGTGGCTATGTGCGTGATATCTTCTTGGAACGTCCGTCCGACGATATTGATGTCGTTGTGGTGGGTAACGGTATTGAAGTCGCCAAGGAACTGAAGAAGACGTTGGGACGCAAGGCTTATCTGAGTGTCTTCAAGAATTTCGGTACGGCACAGGTAAAAGTTGGGAATGTGGAATGTGGATTGAGGAATGAATTAGAAATAGAATTCGTCGGTGCTCGTAAAGAGAGTTACAGTCATGATTCCCGTAAACCTATTGTCGAGGATGGTACGTTGGAGGATGACCAAAACCGTCGCGACTTCACCATCAATGCGATGGCGATTTGTCTGAATAAAGCACGTTTTGGCGAATTGGTCGACCCTTTCAATGGTATTGCTGACCTACAGGACGGTATCATCACGACACCGCTCGACCCTGAGATTACCTTCTCTGACGACCCTTTGCGCATGATGCGTTGTATCCGTTTTGCCACGCAACTCCAGTTCCAGATAGAAGAGGAGACTTTTGAGGCGTTGGAGCGGATGGCTGACCGTATCAAGATTGTCAGTGGAGAGCGTATCGAGGTGGAACTG
>Ga0310690_10003730_pt1 | contig 22463 bp, 23 predicted proteins | sample AusTroGonzalo_MG_2_FD_207661 | JGI IMG/M metagenome (GOLD analysis project Ga0310690, IMG submission 207661) | Bovine rumen microbial communities from tropical cattle in Woodstock, Queensland, Australia - Gonzalo_04 (v2) (version 2) | ecosystem: Host-associated > Mammals > Digestive system >... | reverse complement strand
AACAGATCACACAGCTTGATGATTTCGTCCTGCTTGGCTCGATAATAATCGACATTCTTCACATAATAGGACTTAATCAACGAGTCTCGATGGTCGCCATGGTCTTTCCCTCTGCGAAGAATATAGACGTGATAATACTCACCAGGTTCCTCAAAGGTGAGCAGTTTCTCAAAAAGATCAAAATTGTTTATCATAATCCGTATATTTCTTTCCTGATTTTAACAACAAGTTTATTCACAAAGAAAGGATCCACATTTTCTTTGAGTGTACAGGTTTTGACCGCAGCATCGAGTTCCGCGATCTTCTCGTCGGCGATCTTGATCACTTCATCATACTCATACTTGTGGTTCTTTATGTCGAGCAGAAGTTCGCGGTCAATGTTGCGCCGGTTCAAAATGACACCTTTACCCTGTGCGATTTCGAGAGCTGTCTGTATAAGGCGTACACACTCGCACATATTCTTGCCATCGTATGTTTTGCCGAGGTTGCTCTCGTAACGGACAGGATTTCTTTTCTTCTTCCACTCTTCCTGGTTCTTGTAATCCTTGCAGTGAGTTGTATAATGGTCCTTGTTGAAATACAGCGTTCCGATCGTGTTAAGACCTTTAGGTATGTTGTGGCAGTGGACATCATTGGCACCTTCACGGCATATACCGCCAGGATATTCAAAGATCGCATATGCGTCCCTGAAATGGTTCAGTTTTGCAAGAGAGATCTCTTCTACCGCGAGTCCGTTTATACGGAGCCATTCATCCAGCGGAACAGTGTCGTTCTTATAACAAACATAACAGAAGTCAGCTGGAGTCTTTCTCTCAAGAATAGGTTTCACGATCATCTTGTTAAGACCTCGAGCTTTCTGAACCTGCTTCCTTGCGTATTCAGCAAAGCTCTTGAAACACCGCTGTGACAGGAAAGCGTCCCTGTTGTTAATGAACACCTTGAATGCAGGATGCACGACTTCCATAAACGCTGGATCCACGAACAGAGCTTCCAGCGCTGCAGGGTTACTGTCGATGACGAGTCCACCGAACTTGTCGAGTTCCCAGAAAGTATCGTCATGCTTCTCGCTGGCAAACTCATCGATGTAATCGACACCTGTTCCGAGTATCGATTCTATGTCACTGATGAACACACCACCACGGTCAGTATCGGAAAGTTCCGTATCGAGACCGTGGCACTTGCTGCCACGAATATATTTGTACAGGTAAATAGGTTCTGCCATTATCAAATGTTATTTTTGCAAATATACAACAAAATATGAGTATAAGAAAATCAAAATTCGACACCGCCTAGCCAGTGACGCTCTATGATCACACCACAGTCGTTCAGCGCCTGTATCGGACACAGAATATCATAAATGTTCTCATCAACGATGATGTTCAGCCTGCACATATGAAAATTCTCGGTTATGAACTTTTTCCAATTCTTCATATCAAGAAGCAGTAACTCGTCAGCGAACATCCTACCAGTGTTCAAATCCTCACGGGCGATGATTGTTGCGATACTGTCGGCTTTTGTACAGGCGGACCATCCGACGTGTTTATGCGAAACCAGTTCAAACGGAAGGTTTCCTGTTTGTGATGCCGTGATGTCCACTTTCACCTCAACCTTCTGTATACGGGGTTCTCGAAGTATCGGGGTGATAGAAAGTTTGTCACCAGGCTTCAACAGCTCGTGATTATCTATAAGAAAATCTATATCAGCTGCTTGAAACGGTTTAACCTCGGTAACATTAACATAGTTGTACGGTTTAATCATCGCCTCGAACAATGCCTCTCCACGCTTGCCATACTTCTCTATATCTTCAAAATAATTCGGTCTCCTTGCGGTTTGTTCCGTCATAATTCGTTATTATTATCTCGTGACCAAGCATAGAACTGTCCTTGACCACGTTGTTCATACCATAGTTAAATTTCAGTTCCTCTATATGATAATCCTTGAACAGATCTCGTATGTAAGGACTGTCATCATAAGTTATCAACCATTTGTGTTTACATCTCCTACAACAATCGGCGAAACGCTGGTGATCAAACCCCTTGTGTAAATCTCCGTTTTTACCGTACAATGCGGATTTCTCGGCTGAATAATACGGTGGATCCAGGAAGATGAACACATCTTCGCCTGGAGCATCAAGTAAAACGGAAAAATCTTCATTTGTGATCCGAACATTGTCACCAAGAACAGAAGAAACCTCCGATAAACGTTCTATACTGCTTTCCGTGAAACGTTTGTCGAATGACTCCTGACTGTATCCACCGCTCAAACTGGTCCCGGAAAATGTTGATCTGTTCAGTGCGAAAAAGGCGACAGCAAGCTCAAAATCAGAAAAAAATGCACGGTTATCGACAAGATGTTCAAACATCTTTTTCCCATCGTCAAATCTGGTTTTCATCTCTTTCACCGCAGCGACAAGTTCCTCATTTCTCTCCTTTGCGTTTATCCAAAACTGATACAGATCAAAATACAAATCATTAACCCAGAACGTTTTGTTCGGGAACATTTGTCGCATATAGATAAACACGGATCCGCCACCGAGAAATGGTTCACGGTATTCTTTGAAACTAGGTGAAATAGCACCTATTGTCTGAACGACCCTGCTCTTGCCACCTGGGTATCTCAACGGTGTTCCTATCATACGCCTCCTACAGTCAAAACGATTTTCTTTTCTGTTGGAAAGAAAGCTCTCTCCACTACAATATATCGATGTTCGTTGAAAACGATTATGTCATCCTTATTAGGAAGAACATCGAGATCGATGTTGACCTCGATGTTCCTTTTCAGTATATAGAGACAAACTGTCATTTTCTACCGCTGTCTCCGAAGCCCGTTTCTCCGCGAACTGTATCTGTGGATATTTCCTCCATCTCGACAAAATCTACAGCTGTAGTGACATCGAAATGAATCTGGCAAACACGGTCCCCAACCTCGTAGATGGGAAGCTCTTTGATGACGTGGTAGAAATTAACCTTCACCTCACCGCGATAATCCTGGTCACAGGTACCAGGGGTGTTGCACAACACCAAGCCGGTCTCATAGATGCCTGAACGTGGGCGAACCGTGAATCCAGCACGCAAAGGATCAGGTATACCGGTTATCTCGTAGCGGAACCCTAGTCCATATTGGTAAACACCAGGGAGAATTTCTTTTCTGCTGACAGCGTAGCAATCATAACAGAAATCGCTGTCTTTCTTCTTTACTGGCATCTTGGAGTTCTCATAGAGAAGCTGGATGCCGACTTTCGGTCTAAGTATCATAGCTTATAATTGGTTTTCTTGCACAGAGCCAAGAAGTTTCAAGGCTCTTTCTCTCGTGAGTTTGTTTCCTTCTGTAAACGCGACCTTGATGAGATAATCGTGGTATTTCTTCACGATCATACCAGGCTGAACACCTCTGATCTTCATCACATCGTGTCCGCTGACAGGAAGCTTATATCCGAACATATCGTCGAATGCAGAGAACAATTCAGAACTTCTCTTTCTGACAAGTTCAACCTGGTTCGGCAGGCACCACTCTGGAGCGTGAGCCTTGTTATCCGCATCGATGAGAGTCAAAAGATGTTCGAATCTTTCCGTGGTTCCACAGTCATACTGAAGATGACGGATATATTTGTCTTTTGGACACACGTCACCGAACGGCTTGAGTCGCATATGGTTACTTATCAGAAAATAGACTTCCTCGATGATTTTGTTCGGATACTTCATTCTCCACAAAATATCGGCTGCGAGTTCGGCACCAGCATCTTCGTGTCCATAGAAATGAACGCCACGTTCATCTTCAGTTTTTGTACACACCTTTCCGATGTCGTGCAGAAGCGCAGCAAGCATAACAGGAAGCGGGTTTCCCTTGCAGCCGTCCACAACAGCAAGCGTGTGCGCAAAGGCGTCCATACTGTGTTTGTTGTTTTGCTCGAGTCCAACTAAATCGTTCAGTTCCGGAAGGACCATAGACAGGGCGTCGAGCGCATACAGGTTCACGATGGCGAACTTAGGATTGTTACAGAGAAGCATTTTGTTTATTTCCTCCGTGATCCGCTCCTGTGAAATGATACTCAGCTTCGGAACGTTCCTTCGCATCGACTCAAATGTAACTGGTTCAATCTCGAACCCATCCTTTGCAGAACGGACAATGCCGCGCAGGATACGGAGAGGATCGTCGCTGAATACAACATCTGGATTGTCATTGGTCGTGCGCAAAACACGGTTCCGCAAATCATCGAATCCTTTGCCAGTGAGATCCATAACCTCACCAGTAGAAACGTTCATATACAATGCGTTGATTGTGAAGTCTCTTCTGATACAATCATCGTATATTGTAGCGAACGTCGTCTCTGGGTTTCTGCTCGTTTTGTCGTGATACTGCTCTCCGCGAGTCATCACACACTCAATCTCTTCGTCTGGGAAATCGACAAGACGGAACATAGCGACACCATATGTTGGATATGTCACAACAGATCCTGTCGTGAAACCTTTCTCCGTCATATAATTCGCGAACTCTATACCACCATCAGGCAAATCGACACATATATCGATGTCCTTTGGCTCCTGTCCAAGCTTCAAACTGCGGATGGCACCACCGACAACGAAAACGTGATTTTCAAACCTGCTACCAGAAACCATAGCAGCAAGAGACTGCACAATAGAGTTAAACTTTTGTTCGGTCATATCGATTCAATTTACAATGCAAATATACAACAAATTCTCAGAACACAAAAGATGAATATCGTTTTGCAACCAAAATGTCACAAAAAGGTTGCAAGCGAACTTTATGGTTCGCTTGCGCACAAAATAAATCGAGAAAATGAGGTTATTAAAACGACTGGATCACACTTTGGAAAGCACAGAGATCATCCTGAGGGATTCTGTTCACATACTCAAGACAATATAAACAGGACGGAAAACACCCGTACAAATGCACATCTTTACCAGAGTTGTATGGTATAACGCTGCCAAGAAACCCTTCAGCAAAATATCTGTCGCCATATGGTATCTGTTCGTTTGTGGAGACAATGTGTTCGTACAACCTTGAAGGAACAATCCAGAAAAACGTTCCAGAATAATGCCAACGGTATTTCAGGAAAGCGAATGGTTTGAAATCTTTGACCGTAAACGTACCTATCGAACAAACTTCCGGATTCCGCAAAATCTCGTCTATTGCTTGTATATTATACAGATTTGCAAAGTACATAAAGTTTATCCAACACTCCAATACAGGCTGTGAGACATATCTTGATGACACACCTTTATTATGGACAAAGAAATATGCCGTATCTGTATCGAGTTGATCCATCTTCAAGGCAAACTCTTCTCTAAAATATTTTGCCTCTCTTTGTATCGGATCGTTCTTGTACATTGTGAAGCTTGCGTTCGGAAGACATTCAAGAATCCTGTCTTGTGTGTTCTTGATGTGTTCTGTCGGAGTATCACCATCGACTGATATGATAACTTCCGAATCATCGAACCTGTTATTGTAATACTTCAGGTTCGATATATGGAGATTGTAGATTTCTTCCCATCCAGTCTCAGGGATGTACCAATACAATAGAAGCTTCTTTCTCATTTCCAATAACTGTAGATACCTTTCTCTATTTCATACGACGGCCACTTATACTGTCCTCTGTCAGGCTGCGTTTTTGCCCACTCCCACATCCTCTCCATACCTTCGTAAAGCAGCGTGTCTTGTTTGTATCCAAGCAAATCAATGGATTTCTGGTATGTCGGGACAGCGTATTTCACCTCGTGCCTGGCTTCCAGATGAACAATTTCCTTTGCTCCTGTGATCTCACACAGCGTTTTTGCACAATCGTTGATGGTTGTAGGAACGATGCCGCCGACATTGATGATCTGCTTCGACGCGGCTGGATCCACGGCTGCTCTCCAGAAGGGAAGCATATTGTCCTCGATAAACGAGAACGCCCTGGTTTGTTCACCGTCGCCGTAGACAGTAATCGGTCTATTGTGCAGGATGTGGTTCATCCAAATGCCGATGACGTTGCGGTATTTGTCCCATATGTTCTGCTTCGGTCCGATGATATTGTGCGGGCGTATGATGCAGTAATCAAGTCCGTGCTGCTCGTTCGCCACCCTGATGTCCATCTCACAGGCATATTTGGATATGCCGTAAGGATCTATCGGGCAAGGCTGATCGTTCTCGTCGAACCTGGTTCCATCCTTGTGTCCGTGTCCATAAACACTCATAGACGATGTGTACACCAATCGCTTCACATCGAAATTGATGCAAGCATTGATGATGTTCACAGTGGACAGAATATTGTTCGAGTAGTTGAACCGGCGCATAAACGGACTCAATCCTTCTGCAGCATATGCGGCGAAATGGAAAACATAATCGAATTGATATTTCTCAAATATGGGATTAAGATCCACGGTAGCCAGCTCCTGCTGGTAGAATTCGACTTTAGGATTTAAGTTATCGAGGTATCCTCCAAACAGATTGTCGATACCGACAACAGTATATTCAGGATGATTTTCGATCACCCAATCGGCGAAATTGGCACCAACCAATCCACAAACTCCAGTTATAAGTATACTTTTTACCATTGTTCAATACGATAATACTTGGCAAACATACAAATAAAGTTATTTGATAAACAACCAAGTCAGCATACCGACACCAATATAAACCGCCTGAAGATACCACTCCATAGGAGTGTTGATGTCGGAATCTTTTGTTCTTTCCCTCTCATATCCGATATTATACAGGAAATTGTTGGTTGTCCACTCCATCTTCATAGAAAAACGCCATCTCTCTTTCGGGACCAAACAATAAGGATTGTCTTTCTCGATCTGTTTGAGGAGTTTTCCGAATTTGAACTTGCTCACTTTATACGAATCGAAAATCGTAATATTGAATGTTGTCGCGACGTATTCTGGCATTTTATTAGATCGTTTTTCTCTATTTATAAAACATACGATTTGATGTGTTATGTGCGTTTTTGACATTTAATACACCAAATCGTATGTTTTATCGATGACCGAAATCATTTGTTGTACACCAGGATTTCCTCAACGTCGCCACGCTTGCTTCCGACAGAGTTAATGTTTCGCTTTGCGTTAACAGTTTCGATTCTGCACCAGCTGTACAACTCTTCAAAGAAGTTTCCAACTTTCGAGTTGCTCATCAGGAACTTGACTCCCATCTGATCCAGCGTTGTACAGTAATCGCGAAGTTTCACCTGGTCCTTGTCACAGAAACTATTCTTTGTATATGAAGTAAACGATGCGGTTTCAGAAATTGGCTTGTATGGCGGATCCAGATAGACGATAATGTCGTTGTATCCGACTCTCCTGAACTGTGAAAACACGTGAGTATCAGAATAATCCCCACACATAAACACAACCTTGTCGTGCAGCAGCATATGACATTCGTCTAGGTTGTCACAATCGAACAACGAGACATAATCCTTCTGTCCCCACGGAACATTGAACAAACCTTTCTGGTTCACTCGATACAATCCGTTGAAACAACACTTGTTCAAAAAAATGAACAGAGCAGCAAGTTCGCTATTTAGCACACCCTGTGTCTGCACAAGCTCGTTGAACGTTTTTCTATAAGCGAGATACTGATTCTTCTGTTCCACGCTGTCGGCGCGATTATATCGCTTCTGAATATCGATCAGCCTGTCAACAAGCTCGACGTATGCGTCGTTATCAGCGATGACCCTGTAACAGTTCATCAGCGCATAATTCGCATCATTGATGACCGCATATTTGAGATTTGAGCATGTCCCAAGCAAATGGAAGAGAACAGATCCACCTCCGACAAACGGCTCCACATAAATGAAACCGTTTGACGAGGATCGGAAATCTCCAATAATTCTATCTATTTCAGGGAGCAGTTGTGTTTTACCACCTGCCCACTTCAAAAAAGGTTTAGGCATCGATGTTCACGTCGTGTTCCTTTTCGCTGCAGTAAATCTGCCTGGATAACAGCTCACCGTTCATATTGGTGTCGTACACAATGTACTGCTGCTGCGGGCGCTCATACTCGAATCCTCCGCTCATAGAGAACGGGCTGTAACTAATGATGCTCCCGTTCACAACAGTGTTCGGCATATTCACTGAATTGTGGAAGTGCCCGAGGAAGATTCTGTCTTGGTGGAAGATCTTCTGATACTTCATCGACAGGCGGTTCAGTGCCGGATAGATTCCACACACAGTATTGGTGCCACCCCCTCTAACCTGCCAGCCGTGCATCATCAGGAAAGTCTTGTTGTCAACAGTCTTGACGGCCGCAATGTCACTGTCAGGGATGTAGAAGTCGATGGGCAAACCAGCGTTCTCACACTGCTGCTTGATGTTCTGATACATAAGCCACTCGTAACTCATCTTGCGACCGTTCGCGTGCTGGATCTTCTTTGTGGTGCGGCTGTGGTTTCCGACGATACCGATGAAACGGATTCTCTTCAAGGTCTTGATGTTGGCATCGTGGCAAAGATAATAAAGTCCGCTGTAGATAAGGCTCTGAGCTTTCAAGGTAGCCTCGATGGGGGTGAGTCCATTCGTCTGGGCAAGTTCATCGTGGATGAAGCCGGAAATGGTGTCGCCAAGAGAAGCGAAGATAAGCTCTGAAACGTTGTCCTGGATGAGGCAATTTGCCAGATTGACGAAGTATGTCTTGATGCGACGCTCGGCAATCTCAAGATTGTATTCATTCAGCCAGTTGACGTGTTCTGGGCGAACAGTCTCTTCGATGTGGGCATCACTGAACAGAGCCACGGCATAACGATAACCAGCCTCATATCCTTTGATGGGCTTCATATCGTAAATCTCGAATTCAAGTCCCTGAATTTCCTTGAAAGTCTTGAAGTTCTCGAACTCCTGCTGCTCCTGGAGTTCAGCCTTTGTGAGCTTTTTCTCTTTTTGTTCAGGTTGCTGTGGTTTGGACGGCTCCATAATCATATCGCCTTTAGCGAGTTTGTACAAGTTTCCGTTGTGACTAAACTCTCCGGTTGTGTTCAGGGCGAAGCTGATGGTTTCGCGGGCAACATGGATGTGCTTCGAGAGTTGCCTGATACTGTTGTAGATGTTGCCGTTGTTATCGACAATCTTGTTACTTACACTTAGGACTACTTTGTTATTATCCATATATGATATGATTAAATTTGTTTTATCTTCTGCAAATTGTCCATCTGGACTCTTTATATCCACCTAGATTGAAACTGTTTGTATAACTCATCGCAGTCTCAAGACTTCCAGCCAGTTCACGTAAACGATCTTCCAAAGAACATTCATCATCGATCCACTCATCAACACCGTCGCTGAACTCTCCTTCATAATTGTCAATATTGCCGAAAGCTCGATACAGTTTCTTGGTGACACCGTACCCTTTTTCAACAAGTTCACACATCTCATGATACGACAAATTTGTGAGATTTTCTGGTCTCACATATTTCCACAGTGAAGGACGGCGCCACATCGAGCGCAAAACATCAGAATTGAACTCAAATTTGGCTTCTGCGGGGCTTTCGTGTGTCGAGGCGAACAATCTACCAACCATAACATAATCGGCGTAAATAAGGGCTTTATTGAAGTCTGCAGGCGTATTGATTCCTCCGTCGGCAACAATGCAACAAGAATACCCGTTCGCTTTCTTTGCGTCATAACAAGCCTTCAACAACGAAAACTGCGGATAATAGACACCGAGCTTGCTTCTGTCAACACAGGAACCTGCACAGATAGACACGCGAACAAAATCACACCCGGCTTCAGCAAGGTCAGCATACGTATTTGAATTACACACGTTGCCAGCCATAATGACTATTTTGTCGCCATATTTCTTGCGCAGTTTTTTCACAATACCACACAAGGATGTGATATGACCGTTGGCTGTATCAATGCAAATACGGAAGTTTCTATTTTCTTCAATTTCATCAGAAAAATGATAATCGAAATCTCCTTCCATAAACTCTGTGATCGTCTCCTTTAGCGAAAATGCGCTGAACACACCTTCCTCGAAACACATCCCTTCCCTGGAGCCAAGATCCACATCCTTCGGTATGATAGGTGTCACGTCATGTTCAAGATATTTGTCATACGTATATTCATCAACAACGTCTGGCATCGGGGATGTGAATATCGGAAGAATCGTCTTGTCTGCCGTGATCCTCTCTTCTTTTAGGTAGACATCGCACATTGTCCTTGTCAACACATCACTGTGCTGCTCAGGTACAATGGCAATGTCTCTATAATCGAGCATTTCTTTCATTTGAATATATTTTATATTAGTTTTCTCATAAGTTATATCGGAAAACGCACAAAATGATTATTATAAGCCTAAAATAGATAAATAATCAAAGACTTTGAAAGAGATGCTTTTCGAGACAGATAAGAGGTTTTTCGACTATTTCGGACTCAGTTATGTCCACAGGGACTCGACGATTGGGAACCAACCATATATCATATACAACGTTTATGTAGATCTGTTCCACAAATCGCCGATCGATGTATCTTGCGGATATACACAACCGCCGTATTATGTTGATCTCACATACGACGCTTCGCTGGCGACACACTTCCTCACACAGAACGGTATAGGATACTGGCTCGATTCGAGTAACAATGTTCAAAATTCAAAATACAAGGGGAAGATAACCGACACAAGAAGATACTTGAACTATTACGGTTTTATGTATCTTTGGAACACAACACTGGATCCTGAAATTTTTGAGGACACGGAACATTCTGCAGAAAAAATAGCGAATGATGAAAACGTCGCTGTGTCTGTCGATGAAGAAACCGGTGAGATCGTCCTTGATGTCGATATGATGAACACTTTGTATGGTGGATACGATTTCCTATTATCTGCAACGAACAGCGGGCTTCTCCAAATATTCTATGACAGCAGCTTGTCGAAAGCCGTCTCTGGAGAAATGGACGAAGAAACCGGAGAAGTTTCTGTCACATACAACATCTAAAGCCAGAAAATTTTATAAGAAAGCGGATTTTTTCTGATCATCACGTGAGATTCAGAAAACATATTCTTTTCATAGATTTCATATATACAGCTCGCCGCTTTCTTTATGAAAGTTTTATAAAAGCGGTCAAACATCTCTCGCAACCGTTTAGCGATAACAGAATAATCGGAAGCGTTTTTACCGAATCTTTCGTTCCACACCCGCATAACAACCACACGTTGGTGTCGCATATTTTCATCATCAGCAAACTTTTTTGACGTCAATTCATCAACGTATGATGCAACCAACATAACTTTCTTGTAAATGTTGGTTTCTTTAAGCGCATTTAATCCGCTATATGCGTCCGTGATCCGTTCTTCTGTGTTCTGTAACTCAGTATAAATTTGAGAAATCAATGCTCGCTGCTCTACGTCGTGCAACCTGTCTAGAACAACAGCCATCTTTGTAGCATACGAGACTTCTGCGTTTCCTGTTAAATGAACGCTGATTTTGTTAAGATTATCACGGTCGATAATATCCTGTAGAGTATTAACTTTCTTTACTCTTCTGTTTAATTCTTCATATGCGTGCAGCAGCTCGTGTGCGACATTCGAAGCGACATCTTTTATAAGTCCTTCAACACTGTTCGCTGCACCATTAATCGAGATGTATGGAAAATAAACGCCTTTGAACTTTTTCAACTGATAATCACCATCAACGATCGACATAGGTTCAACATCCAGTTTGTTTATATCAACACTGATGTTAAAATGAATAACAGTGCGTTTCATAAACGGATCAATATTCAGTTCTGAGAAGATATTAGAAACTTCAGCATTTAACTCGTTATGCTTCTTGAAGACATTATTCAAAAACAAATTCAACGCGTTTATATACGAGTCTATATCAGACATATGTCCGAACGACTCACAAATATTGTCATTGTTGACTATCTTTGAAAAGCCAAGTTCTACAGCAATATGCTGCAGCAAATAATTATCTGTTGTTGAACGATACACCATATAGTATATATACACAAAATGAAAGAGGCTCGATTGATTCGAGCCTCTTTCTGTTAGGGTTCTAACTTCTCTTAGAGAAGACCGTCGCCAGTCTCAATGTAGAGAGTCAGGTAGTTGAGCTCAGGATAGAAGCCGGCATCAACGAGTGAGTAACGGCTCTTCACGATGATCTTCGGGGCAGCGGTGTGCTCGGCGATCAGGCGGACGCTCTCAGCCATGATGTAGGGGCAGAAGATCACACCAGGTTCGTCCTTGGCACCACGGCGGGCGACGAGGCAGAAGGTGTCACCACTTGCCATCAGAGGATCGACGTACACGGTCATACCAGCGAGGGTACCCAGAGGATACAGACCACCGTTGTTCTGGTTGATGGTGTTGGTCACAGGGCTGAAGGCATACTGTGAGTTGGTCTGAAGCATGGTAGCGAGCTTCCAGCTGCAAACGATGGCGTTGGCAGGTCCTCTACGACCACGGTTCATGATGAGGTTACCGGCACCGAGAAGCAGGGTGTACACTTTCTTGAAGGTAGTGTCGGCGTTCTCGAAACCACCGAAGTTCTTAGCGGCGGGCACAGGCATGCTGACGAGCTGCTCGACGGGTTCGTCATCGCGGGTCTCGAAGTAGGTCACGTGAGTGGCGTTGGTAGCGGCACCAGTCAGGCTGAGGTTCAGGTTGACACCTTCGCTCTCATAAGCTTCGACGTGGTTTCTCCAACCGAGGGCGAACAGACGGCTCAAGATGTGCTTGTTGATGCTCTGGCTGAGTTCGTTGATAGCAGCGTTCTCGACCAGCTTCACAACATCGATACCCCACTGTTTCTGCAGATCCTGGACCTGCTCCTGGGTCACGGACACACCAACGCTCTGGGTTCCAACGTTACCCCACTTGGTGAACACCTTGAGGCTCATCTGGCGAGCATACTGCATCTCACCAGTAGCGCGGTTCATAGGCTCGTACATGTGGGTGTGGCTGTGGAAGGTACCAGTCCACTTGTCAGTGTCATACTTACCAGCACCAGTGAAACCAAGAACCTGGTCTTCGAGGGCGCTGATGAGTTTCGGGTTGTTCAGGTAGAACTTGCTGCCTCCGAGGGTCACAGCGACAGAAGCGTCGGCACCGAACACAGTACCAAGAGCGACATCCTTGCTGACACCCATCACCTTGAACATAGGATCGGCGCTGACACGGCTGAGACCGATGAAGCTGACGAACATACCATTGCCGAGGGCGATAGAACCGTCAGAAGCGTCATAGGTGTTGATCAGGGCGACTGCACCAGCCTTGGTGGAAGCATCGCCGGTACCGGGAACGAGCTTGCAGCGGAAAGCGTGAGGAGCCTCGTACATGTTGTAAGCGGGATCCACCTTTTCACCGAGCTTGCTAGCGATCTGGGGGTTAGCGGTTGCACCATTATAGGCGGGAGTGGCACCGTAAGCGTCCTTGCTACCGGCATACACGTAATCCAGGAAAGGAATGACGTAGGTAGGACCAGAGGTAGGAACGGTGTTCACGAGGTCGAAACCGACGGTACGAGCGGCAACCTGCAGAGCCATAGGAAGCAGAGAAGGCCATTTGTCGCCAGAACCAGTGGTCTTGCCAGAAGCCTGGTCAACAGCGGTCATACCGCTCATATTAGCGGGCTGAGGATTTCCGACACCATTGGTGTTGTAAAGGGTGCTGAAGGGGAAGGTTGCGCCACCAGCGGCATCCTCGTTGATAGCCTGAGCGTGGTTGTGTGCATATTCGCACATCCACTCAAAACGTGCGCTCTTTTCATCGACGGAACCGTTGGTCATCTGCTTGACAGCAGGACCCCAAGCCTCGAGAAGCTGAGCTTTGTTAATTTTGTTTTTTGCCATTTCTTTTATTCAAATTTGATTTTGTTGTGTCGCAAATGTATATCTTATTTATTCTTCGACAAATAGCAGATTTTAACATTTTGCGGCGTTTTGTCTCACGGCGAATCGGTTTGTTTTAGGTGCCGTTTGACTGTTTGTACAACTTTTAGTTGTTGTACGAAGCTGCTTGTTCAGCGATCATATTGATGAATTCCTGTGAATAGCCGAGACCGTTATCAGCCTTTGCGTTTTCGTTCAGGACACCATCCTTGACCGTCGCTACGAACTTTTCGTTCAACAGCCTGCGCTCCGTTGCATCCTGCAGTCCTGTGTTGATCCAGAAGGTGTTGATGTCACCCTGGTTCTCAAACACGACGAACTTTGCGGTGTTGCGAATGGCACGCTTGGTGTTTTCATCTGCACTCTCGAACATCTCTTTATAATTCACTGGAGCGTTCTTGAGCCAGATTTCGGTTTCGGGTTGATATTCCGTACCGTTCTTCCAATTCTCGTTGATGGCTTCTGGAGTCACCATATGGTTGTCACGCAGATAATCAATCACGTTGTTTTTCTGTGATTCGGTCAGTCCCATGAAACCGGCGAAACTTTCCTCATTCATCAGTGCAAGGATCGGATTCTTGCTTATGATAAGAGACTCGTCTGCTTTCTTCTTCTCGCTTTTGTTTTTGATAGCGTCTACCAAATCCGCAAACTTATCTTCAAAATCTTCACGTCTTTTTTCAATGTCCTCACAGTCGATCAGGAGTTCTTTCTTGTCATCTTTACCATCGTTCTTCTCGGAAGCATCCCCACATTCGCTGGTCTCTTCCTCATTCTTCTCACTTTCCTCCTTGTTATCCTCTGACTTCTCATCGTTCTCTTTCTCATCATTCCCCTTCTCGCCATCTTCCTTGTTATCATCTTCACCGTTCTCAGCCTCGACATCCTTGACATCGACACCGTCTGCTTCGGCTTCAACAGAAAGAATCTTCACACCCTCCTTGTTTTCCTCGGACGAGTTGTCGTTGTTCTCTTGACTGTCGTTGTTATTTATTTTCTCATCTTTGTTTTTATTTTCATCATCCTCGGTAAGAGGCTTGGTATTTTCGGTCATATCTTTATTTGCATCGTTTTCCTGGATGTTCTTAGCCTCTTCACGAAGCTTGGCTTCGGCAGAAATCTCCTTGATGGTGAAATCCTCGTTCATAAGGCTGTACTTCTCGGCAACATTCTCCTTCTCCTTGCTTTCGGATTCTGTGAGGAATTTGTACACATCTTCACTGTAGGCTCCCTGTGACTCGTTCACACGATGCAGAACAGCGTCGGCAAAACCTGGTTTGCTCACAAGGTCATAGGTATAAATCTGCTGGATTGTGACAGTTTTGTCACTGTTCACGCTACCAGCTGCGCGAGAAGATATGTGCAGGGGAATACCCTGGTCCACGAGAGATTTTGCGATTCTACCGTTGGGAGTATCTAAAAGCTCGATTTTACCCTGGATGGTATTGGTGTTTCTGTCGTACCAAATATCAACGATTTTGTGGGAAGCCTCTTTCAGCTTCACTTCAAATCTATCCTCGGGGTGATCGAGTTCACCAAGAAGAGATTCTCCGTTACGAATATCGTCGCGGAGATATTTGAGGTGTTTCAGATACTCATCAGTCTCGTAAATTCTTCCGTTACGGTTTTCCACACCGAGTGTTGCGAAAGTACCGGCAAGAATATAGCCGCCATTTGCCCCGACACCCTCATTCAACTTGAGGGCGTTCCTTGAGTTGGCGCATATCATTAAGTTATTCGACATCACTAGTATATTGTGTTTATGTATTTATTTTGAGAATTTATCCTCATACTATTTATTTTCTGACTGATAGAGTCTTTGAAAAACAATCAATAAATACACCGTATGAAAAAACACGATTTATACAACGTCGCGCCGATGATAAAAGCAATGGATCAAAACGATCTTGTATACTTTTATCTCGGATCTCTTATCAGCGCGGACAACAACCTCGACGAGAAAATGAGAAAGGTCAACATCAGAAAACTTGAAGACTTTCTCAAATATCTTCCAGAAGTGAAGCTTGTGCAAGCGAGAGCAGAATCATACAAACAATATGCTGAGAAGGCTTTGAATATGCTAAAGGAAGAGTCGGAAAAATTAAGCGAAATCCAATAAATAGAAAAAGAAACGTTTTCTATTTTCCGTGATATTCTCAAATATGGTTGGAGCATTGAAATGCCTCAACCGGATTAAAGGACTACCAAGCGGTAAACTTGAAGATTTAGACAAGAGATGTTTTGGGTTTGCTGACACTCTAGCAGAAATTGGTGTAATCCAAATCTATTATGAAAACGACAAGTGGATGTATTCTGCGGATTATCCGGATATTGATGAGATAGAACGCATATACGACAATCTGGAAAAAGTTTTACGATAAAAGAAGAAAGCCTGGTGATGAACCAGGCTTTCTTCTTATGGAAAATGGAAATTTGTGCTTATTTAGCGATGCGGATTTTACGGCGAGGACGGCTTCCATCACCTTCCTCAGAATTTCTGCTGAAAATCGTGTCACCCTTTTCACCGTTTTCCTCGAAACCAATACCATCGTTCTCCGGATTCTGCGTTTCCTGTTCGGATTCTCCGCTGCCAGGGAAATCCTCCTTGTCGTGGACAAGATCAAGCATATTTCCAGTTTTCTTGTTGTCGTGGACATAGTAACTGTACTCTGTCACCTTCTCAGCCTCAAGGAACTTCCACAGGTTAACCAGAGCTATATCGAGCAGACTCTTGAACGTTCCGAATTTTTCCTGTAGATCCTGCCACGTTGATTTCTCATCATAATTGAAATCTTTCAGAACGTCGATGGCAAACTTACGATCCTCAATGTACTCGAGAAGCTCGTACTGAATAAAACCGTGCAGACGCTCAAGGTCGTTGTTATCGACATCTTCCTGTGTAATCAGGTTCTTGTCAATAGCCGACTGTACCTTGTCGGTTATGTCGTTAAGGAATGTATCTTTATTGAATTTCATAATTAAACCTGAATACCATTGGTTTTAGAATTTGATCTTGTTTATCTTCGAGATCAGAGATTTCGCGAACACATCGTACACAGCCTGCTTGATCACCTTTGCAGGAGTCTTCTTACCGGTGGCTGCATCGACGTCATTCTTCAGAGACACGAGACCTTCACAAGTATTCTCTGCGATGATGCAAGGCATCCAGGCATCAAGGTGAAGCTTAATCTCGCGAGTAATATATTTCTGGATTTGTTCAGGAGTAGATTCTTTGGTCAAAGGAGCCTTGCCTTCAGCGATAAAAGCGCGACCTTTTTCGTTAAGACCATTGTTCACATCCCACATCTCGTTGATCATATCGCGATAACCTTTCTGCTCACTCTCTGAAAGGCTGCGGAAATCATCAATCACGAACGATTCTTTGATAGCCTGTACAAGAGTGGCTTTTTCACGATCGATAACGGCTCTGCGATCAGCGTTGAACTGATTCTGTGATTGTGCGTAAACAGTATCGAAGGATTTCATTATTATCTATATTCTTTTTCTATTTATTTTCGTTATTAAGCGATCTTTACGTCGCGTATCGCTGTGTATCCGTGGTTTGTATAATCAAAATCGTGATCGTGCATAGCATTGTCGAAATCATCCTGTGTGGCTGCTAACATAATCTCGTGTCCCATACGGATATTCGATGTTGCAACAATTTCGATATAAGCGCGTCCGTCTTCGTCTTCAGTGTAATTGTATTCAGCATTCGGATCAATGCCGGTGTCATACGAGTTTCTGTAGAACAATGCGTATCCGAAAGGTATGGCATATACACCAGCGGCTCGGTCGATTGGGAAAGCAACGTCTCGGATGTTGCGAGAGTACAAATCCTTTGCACCAACAAGGCGAACGGGACAACGTTCGATAATGTCGCCTTTTCCGAAGAATTGACCGGCAATCATCTTGCCATTCTTGCACATCACCTTGTTGTTAGTTTCAGTGTTCCACAGACTGATACCTTTAATCTTCGACGGCTTCGTATCCGAAACATCGACCGGATCCGTTTTTGTGATCACCTCGATTTCCTCATCATCTCCGAATGTATCGAAAGGATTCATAAAACCTTCATTGATTCTCATATGAGACTCGGCAACGAGTTTCTCATATCGAGATTCAAAAAAAGATTTATCTTCAGAATCAGGAAACAACACAGAATATGATTCTACGAGCGTCCCGAGACGCGACAGTTTGTGTGTATCAATTTTGTTGAGATGATACCTATCACGGTCAATATCACCGAGAGACTCAGTGATATTGACACGGTAGATATTTTCTTTTTCGGTATTCATCTGTTAGTAGATTTTCTTTTTACCGAGATTTATTTTTTCGACGATGTTGTTGTCCTTGTCGAACTTAACCAGAACAACAGATTCGTAGATTGGCATACTGTAGGTAGGAGTGTTGATAGAGTATGAAGTTTCACGCTTTCCTTCGGTGAGGTGGGCGTTCTTGTGAGACTTGGCAAATGCAGTGCAGTCATCCTTAGTCTTCAGAACGCGAACGAAGTTCTCGTCATCGAGCTTTGAAGGTGCGCCACCGTATTCACCATACACAGATTCGGACAATATTGTCCATCCTCTCATATTCATATCGATCTTGCGGGTAACATCGAGATGGTTTCCGTTAGAGATGACGCTGTGCTCGAATACAATCTGTTTCTTCGCTTTAGCCTGCTCGTCATACACACCTTTCAGAAGTGCAGTGACACCGTCCTTCAAAGGAGTGACATCAGGCATATGTTTGTAATCGACTTCGCTCTTGATGTTTCCAAAAGAAAGGATGAGCTTATCTCCATTAACGGTCATGGCGAATTTAACTCCAGAAAGCTCTTTACCCTTGGTATCCTTGACTTTCATATCGACGAACTGAACCTCTGCAGCAAACGGATCTGGTTTGGTTACATTCATACGGACGTTGTTTAACGATGTTGCACCGTTTTGTCGAGGATTCAGTCCAAACTTCCCATTCACACCCACAGAAATAAGCTGCCACAGATCGTGCATATTCTTCGAAAGTTTATTACCAACTTCTTGTGAAAGCTGGAACTCGGCTGGAGCAGGTTCCTCTTTCTTGACAAGTTTCTGGAACAACGGATCATCTTTCTTTGCGCCGTGTAGAATCTCATCGAGAATACCGAGAGCCTTTGTAATGTCCTCATCAGAATCTGAACAAGTCGTCTCTGCAAACGATGCACCTTTGTTTGCCAAAATGTGCAGATACACTTTCTTATCATCAGAATTCAAAATGGTGTACACATACAATTTGATGAGCTTGTCTTTGTCCGGGATGACGCTTTCTGTATCAACTTCAACAGGAAGATTAGCATTTTTCGGAAGCATTGCTTTGCCGACGAGCTTACCTTTAGGTGACAAGAGATCCTTTTCCTCGAATTCTTCGGCCGTCATATTGATGTCCTTGATACCTTCCTTGATCTTCTCGACGAGTTTTTCGGCATTTTCTGTCAGTGTAGGAGTGTCTCCACTTGAACGTTCATTGAGAGCCTTGACGAACTCTACGATGTCCTTAATCTCCTTCGATTCAGGTTTTATGGCTGAAATCTGCCCATTCACAACATCGGTGACATAATCGTTGCACTCCTGGAACTCCGAATTTCCATCTTTATCCTTGACATCAGCCAAGCGAGTCTCAAACGTATTCAAGTTAAACGGAGTGGCGATTTTGTACATATTGTATCCTCGAATAGCCTCATACTGGTCCATAAAGACAACGTAGGCTGTGCTGTACATATCGTTCTTGGCATCAACAGTTGTGGTAGCAAAAACGATCTGAGTGACGTTCTTGTTCTTCTCGTTTGCTTTATCGGCAATCTGGCGGAACCACATCTTTGTCTTCACATCCGGACTCCACATAGCGGGATCGACGATGATTGGATCCATCGAGAGCCAACGATTGTACTCGAGTTCAACCTCTTTGTTTTTACCGTCGCTCTTATAAGCATCGAAATCGAGATCGTCTGTAGCGATTGTTGCGGTACCATCTCCATCAACACGATAATCGGTATTGTCTTTTAGAGCAGCATACATCTCGAATTTGATCTTCTTTGCTTTCTCGTCACATCCGACAACTTTAGCGACTCCGACTTTACCGGATACATCACTGTGGGTATTATCTGGAAGAGGGCCGTCCTGTAGCGTCTGGCGGAGAACATAGAATTCACCAGGTTTCGGCATAACATCGAGGATATAATCTGCATCACCGGCGAGACCTGTGCGGAACACCGGGATAACTTGTTCGAGAATGAAGTTCAGATAGTTGATATAAGCGTCACAGGAAACGATTTCTATGATGATGTGCGAGAAGTTGTTCTGGTAAAACTCCTTCTGTGAATCCCACATATTCTGGAGTTTCTCCTTGGAAGCAACAATAAGATTCGAGTGTTTCTCGTCCTTACCTTCGCTGTATTTCACGAAGTTTGTGATGATACCGTCACCAATCTTGAAATAGTGTTCGAGCATCTTGTCATATGCGGACTTGATGCGAGCATACTGAGTGGTGTACCTGTTACCTTCAGGTTTCGAGTATTTTCTCAAGATCTCCGACAGTTTGTCAACGGAAGACTTATCGAGATCAGCGAGAGACTCGCTTGAGATGCCGAGTTCCTTGAACACCTGGCTCATATTGACATACTTGTCAGCATAATTATGAATGATGGCGTAGCAAATTTCGCGGGTAGATTCTTTGGTAACATTTACGGTTTTCCCTTCACCAGGAACAGGTTTGCCGTCTTTCATCTTGTTGATCACCCAGGCACCACCCTTCACAGCGAGAGAAGCGAGTCCGACACCCGCTGAAATGGCGGCAACGATAGATTCGTTGATTTGTTCAGGGGTCATACTCTCATTCAAAGGATCACTCATCAAAGCTTCGCGGAAAGTGTTGTAACGCTTGGTTTCAACAGACTCACCCTGCGGTCCGACAGAATCTGTAGAATCTGTCGGGGCATTTCCATTCTCATCAGCAGCAAGTCGAATCTTATTGAAAGCTTCCTGTGACATACGGAAGTCGTTGGCAATTTCCTCTTTGTACTGATCGCAGAACGGATGGAGACCGATATTACCCTTGGTATTCTTCTTCGATTTCCAGTTGCCTGTCAAAGTGCGAGTTAACCAGTCATTGATCTTGCTTCCGACACCAGGAAGTACAGCAGCCATAGAAAGACCAGATTTCTTCAACGTGAAATCATTCTGGGCACGCTGAAGTGTACGGACGACCTTATTATAACGAGCTTTAATGCTCTTATTGAAAGCTTTTACAAGAGCGACGATACCAGCAATGATAGCAGCAGAAGCTGCTGTAATGGCGAAAGCTTTCCAGTTCGCAGCGAAAAATCCAAGTCCGTCAGGATTTGCTCCGCCAGCGGCAGCAGCGGCACCACCTTCACCGTTCATATAGATATTCTGTGTCTGGTTAATATTCACGTTTCCAGCCTTGTCAGCACCACCAACAGATGCTTTCACGGATCCGACAACTTTATTCTTTGCATCTTCCGCAGCAGCCTTTATCTCAGGGAACCCAACTTCAGGCGGTGCGTCGTTTCCACCAGTCACAGGACGATGCACACCGCTGACAACATCACGATTGTGAAAACCAGTTTTGTTGTCCTCATTAAGGGAACTATGGATGTTTCTTAATTTACGCATTTTGAGAATTAGAAAATATTTTTCTTATTTATTTTCAAGGAAAACTGCTCCATCCATAAATACAAAAACTTGTGTAAAATAAATGTACAGAGCTGTTTTCGCTTTCGATTTTTCTATGGCTAAACCTACAATGTGCGCCTGTGTGGACGGCAAAATATCGTTCTACACCTGGCCTGCCCACATAGATGCAAAATCGGAAGAAATAATATCAACTGCTGGTGTCAATGTACACAACCGCCTGCTGGAAACCGTATCCAAAGGAGAATTTTCGCAACACACACTCATACTTGAACACGTCAACAGATCCACGAACCTGGCAAAGATGATTCTAAAAACAATAGATGGCATCGTAAAAGAAAACGGTATCGACAAATCCGAAGTTATTATAGCAAACGAAGCCTTTGCGTTCGCTGCACACGGAGATGCGATGCTGGATCTCGCTGGATACAAATACATCTTGATGTACACTCTTATCAGTAACGGATACACGAACAACAGAACATATTCACCGACCACAATCAAGAAAACCGCTGGATGTGGCAAACGAGGTCTTGGAAAAGATGCGATGATAGAAGCGCTGGCTAATGAAGATTACGGAATTCATACATTTATCGATATTATGAAAGATGATCCGTTGCTTCTAAAAAAGAAAACGTCGTATGCACTTTGTAGTGACGATATAGCGGATTCGTACTGGTGTTACAAAACTACAATGAACGATTTGAACGATGGCAAGTAAGCCAATATACGAAATATCGCATCCTGTATTGGATACCGGTTTTGCTGTTGTCAATTATAGCGACACCGACATATACCACACGCTAAAGAAAGAAGGAAGTGATGTGATATTTGACGGAAGCATCAACGGATATATGATTCGCACAGGCGGTTCACCATACATTCTGCCATCAGAATATTACGAATGGAAAGATGCTGTGATGAAATATCTGAGTGATCACGACGA
>Ga0310690_10003729_pt1 | contig 22464 bp, 36 predicted proteins | sample AusTroGonzalo_MG_2_FD_207661 | JGI IMG/M metagenome (GOLD analysis project Ga0310690, IMG submission 207661) | Bovine rumen microbial communities from tropical cattle in Woodstock, Queensland, Australia - Gonzalo_04 (v2) (version 2) | ecosystem: Host-associated > Mammals > Digestive system >... | reverse complement strand
ACTGGCTCGAGACGGACCGCTGCACATACGAAGACATGAACCGCATCGCCGGCAACGTCAACGAGATCTGCAGTATATCGCTTAAGGCGAATTACACGCAGGACGATGTCGTCACCCTTACGGAGTGTCAGAACATCATCATAGCGCTCGAAACGATGGCGGAGCTGGCCGGATATACATCTGACGAAACATTGACAGAGTTGGTCACGGCTGACAGCTATAATGCGGTCGAGAGCTTCACGCTGGGGCTAAAGACCTGGATAGATCTGTTGTTGAGGCAGACGTCTGCTGCTATTTACAGCGGCGACGGCTTCTACGTCGGCGAGGATAAATATTTGAGGTAAAAGATTATGGCATTACAGGACAGGATCACAGAGCACCCCGGACGCATCAAGCTGACGGCCGTCGCCGGCGAGCCCGACACCTACGACGTCACACGCGCAGAAGGCCAGGTCACGCAGGAAGGCACGGAGCTCAATGCTACGAACCTCGAGGCGGCCTTCGGGCTTGTCTATGAAGAGTACACGGGCTCGATCACATACGATGCCGGCACGATCGGCACCAGAGGCGTCGCGGTCAACATGGGATCGGCAACTAAGACGGGATATAAGCTCATCAGCCTGCTCGTAACAAATGCGACAAACGCATCAAACTACATCGTACAGCCTTACGTTTCATCGGGTACGGTGTATGCTGGCATTTATCGTGCAAGCGCTGCGGCAGTCTCCGGTGCGTCGATCACGGTCAGAGCTACATGGATGCCGTCGGCATCATAAGAGGGATAAATTATGGCTGTAACAAGAAAATACAGGATCAATTTAAAAAATTATGGCAATCCGCCGGCGATCCAGTTATCACAGTATGACACTGGTTATGCGCTGGTGTTTGAGGTCTATGACGGACCGTCACCGTCGGCCACCCTGGCGGCGTACACCGTTAAGCTGATCGGCACGCGAGCCGATAACCTCGGGTATGAGTTCACAGGCACGGTTGGCGGCACAGCAAACAACGTGCTGAGCTTTACGATCGATAACACAATCTCAGCAGTCGCCGGAAGAGGCACGGCAGAGATCCAGATCATCGACTCTCAGAACGACATCCTGTTTGCGTCGTTCAATATGTCGGTGTTTGTGGAAAAGGCAGCGAAGCCCAACAGCGTGATCGATGCAGACGTAGAAGCGGAGCAGGCCCTGGCCGAACAGATCGAGGCGATGGTCGACGAAGCTACCGGAGCTGTCACGCAGGCCAATGATGCAAAGGACGCCGCGGAGACTGCACAGGGTAAGGCAGAAGACGCCCAGGAGGCGGCTGAGACGGCCCAGGGCAAGGCTGAGGACGCGCAGGAGGCAGCAGAGTCTGCACAGGACTCCGCAGAGACCAATGCGCTCAAGGTCGAAGGCTATGCGGTCGGCAAGCAGAATGGCACGGACGTCGCCTCTGACAGTGATTATTATCAGAATAACGCCAAGTACTACAAGGAGCAGGCGGCATCGTCCGCGACATCTGCATCCGGATCGGCTACAGCGGCGGCGGCATCGGCAACAGCGGCGGCATCCAATACCGCGGCGGCCTATTCCTCATCTGCGACGTATGCGGTAGGGGATTACTGTGTCTATAACGGGCAGATGTACAGATGCACAACCGCGATCTCAACGGCAGAAGCCTGGACGAGCGGACACTGGACGGTTGTTTCTGTCGGTGGCGAACTTGGTTCGTTAAAGGAAGATTTAAACGCCATTGGGCTGTCGGTTGTTGATGGTAAATTGTGCGCAACATATACGGAAGGAGCATAAAAAATGAGTGAAGTAACAAAACCCATAGTTTTAGATGAGACATTCGCGGCAAAGATGGACGCGCAGAACCACCTGCTCGCACATCAGAACGCTATGCTCGACATCCTTGTAGCGGACAAAAGAGCGGCGGCGCTCGAAGATATGGACACAATCGCGCGCCTGTGTGCAAGCGGGGAGATTCTCGAAGTGCTTGACTACGGCGATCAGATCGCCCCGGCGTGGTCGGAAGGGAATACGAATTATAATCCTGCTTTCAATCTTTGCCACGAATCAGACGAACAGCTTGAGGATGCAGAAGTGATCCACGGCGCTCACTGGGAGTGGGATCGCACCACTCCGACCGGAGTTCCTTTCGATGCTCCCGAAGCGCTTTATGTTTTCGACGGAACAGAAGGCGCGGGAACATTCCACATCGGCATCGGCTATGTTTATGGTGATGGATGGTCGACGAGCAAGAGTATCCAGTTTACACTGACAGAAGCACCTGACGCGGGTGATCAGCTTGTTGTTGATCTCGCAACAAACAGCGCGACTGACCCGACGAACGGAAGAACATGGACGGTATACGGAAAGGGCCTGACTACCGCAAAGCAGACAGGCACAACGTCGAACGGCACAGGTGGCACGAGTCTCGGCTCAACAGACTCCACAAGCCCTCATAAAGCAAACGGGCGCGTCAATGCTCCTTCGAGGTGCGTGTATGGATACAACAGATACCTGTACTCGGCACTTAGACAGTGGCTTAATTCTCCCGCAGATGCGGGCGCATGGTGGACGCCTCAGCACGATTTTGATCGCCCTCCGGCTGTTGCTGCTACGCTTGCGGGTTTCCTGCATGGATATAGCGCCGATGCTATTCGCCACTTTAAGCCGATCAAGCGCGTCACGGTCGCTTGTGACGCTGACGGTAACGCGGAGGATGTAACCTATGATCGCGTGTCGCTGTCAAGTCTTGAGCAGATGTTTTGCGTTCCGCAGTTCAGTGGAAAAGAGGGCGAGTATTGGGAATACTATAAACGTCTTCTCGGAAGAACAACACCCGCGCCGACATCTCAGACGTACCCGCGTCTGATCAAGTACAGCCTTACAACTGGCAGCACTCTCAGCGCTCAGACCTGTTTCCGGCGTTCGGCTAACCGCGGCGGCGCCGGCAGCGAGTGGATCGTCTATTCCAGTGGCTACGTGGGCACGAACAACGCGTATTACGCCTATAGGTGCGCCCCGAGCGTGTTCATCTCCGAATAATCCCCGAGAATCTCCCCGCGCACACCTGCGCGGGGACGGGGTGTGTATTTACTTATGAGTAGTGTAAGGAAAAAGGATCAAACAGAACACCGATTTACAGTGCTAGACAAGGCACTTGATCTGTATGAACATACCTCAACCCTGATTGCAAACGAAAAGGTTTTTGACAGGACTTACAAAGGACTGATAGACAAGATAGATAACGCTTCGATGATGATTTACCATTGTTGCCGTTCTGCGAATGAGGATTTTGACGCAAGGGTGAAAGAGGATGCGGCTATGCGGTTGAAATTGCAGGAAGAAGCAATTGAAAATTGCAAATGGCTTAAATCCTATATAAGATTGTCGAAAAGAAAATTCCATTTAAGAACAAAGAAGGTTATCTATTGGAACGGACTTGTGAACTCCACGATGGAAATCATAACAGCTTGGCATAAATCAGAGATGAGGAGATTCAAAGAAGTACATGGGCTGTAGGCTGTTAAGCGCTCAGAACTGTTTCCGACGTTCGGCTAACCGCAACAACGCCAACAACGAGTGGATCGTAAATTCCAGTGGCAACGTGAACACGAACAACGCGTATAACGCCAATAGGTGCGCCCCGAGATTGTATGTTAATGCGCCCATACGGTCAGCGGTTCCGCTGACGCGACGCACAACAAATATACACGGAGCCGAAAGCCCTGCCTCATGGCTAAACAAAACCGCTACGATGCAAACATCTTGCGAGATGGGCGCTATAATACGGAGCGGACACAATCAACAATCCTATGGATATAGAAAACATCATAAGCGTAGACGCTCTTTATGATTCGATGGTGAAATGTTCACAAGGCGTCAAGTGGAAGGGAACCGTAGCTTATTACAGGCATCATTGGCCTGATGAATTAGAAAAGCTATCGGAGCAACTGCACGACGGCACATATAAAGAGCGTAAAGCAAAGTTCTTTACTATTACGGAGCCAAAACGACGTGAGATTATGAGCATCCATTTCAGAGACAGAATTTATCAGCGGAGCCTTAATGATGTTGCTATATATCCACAAACGTCAAAATCATTCATCGCAGATAATTTTGCTTGTCAGAAAGGCAAGGGAACCGACGCCGCAAGAGACAGGTTAAAAGAATTTCTGCACAGATATTACCGCAAACACGGCGCGGAAGGCTATGCACTCAAAATCGACATAAAAGGATATTATCCTAATATGAAACATGATTTTGCTGAATCCATGCTACGCGGTTATCTGGACGATGAAACATATCAATTAGCTCAAAAAGTATTAGCTCACTTACCGGGCGAAGTTGGCTATAATCCCGGAAGTCAGATTGTTCAAATTGTTGGCATTACGGCGCTCGACAAAATTGATCATTATATCAAGGAGCGTCTAAGAGTGAAATATTACATTAGATATATGGATGATTTCATCCTGATTCACAACGATAAAAATTTTTTAGAACAATGCTTAAATAAAATCGAGGAAAAGTTAAAAGAACAGGGAATGGAAATAAATGTTACAAAAACATATATCCAAAAGGTTTCCGAACCTATATCGTATCTTGGCTTTATTTACAGATTGACAAAGAGCGGGAAGGTTGTAATCTTAGCCGATCCAAAGAAAATTAAGCATGAGCGCAAGAAAATCCTCAGAATGAGAAAACTTGTTGATCAGGGGAAACTTACAAAACATGATGTAGATATGCACTTTAAGGCGTACAAAACGGGCGTCCGATACGGTAACTCGCACAACCTAATTTATAGGCTTAACAAATGGTATAAAAGCCTATGGGAAGGAGCAGAAAATGCCCAATGAGAGGATCGAAGTCACAAAATACAGATCAACAATCGGTGAACGCAAAGACATTGAAAACACTCTCGCAGGAAATGCGAAAAGAGACGCTATCGTTGAGTACATCGCCGCTTGCGATCACCCTGAAGTCTTTGAAGGAGAAGAAGCCGATGAGTAAGATTTTTTATAACATGGCAAAAAAGAATTATCCGGCTCTGTGGAATCGCGAAATGGTAGATCATTTCCACGAGATCGGGCGCCTCACTGACGAGGAGTATAGAGACGTGATCGGAGACGATGGCGGCGATGAGTGACGAGCAGATCGCGCGGCTCACGCTACCCGAATTGATCGATCTGATAAAGAGGCTGATCGAAGAGGTGGAGATTCGTGCGATGCAGAATGTGCGTTAAATGACACATTTGCGCAGCAAAACTTCCCGACATTAATGTCGGAAACACATAACGGAATAACAACACATCAACCAGGAGCGCTCGAAAGGGTGCTCCTTTTTATATAGAGGGCACGCCATTGGAACACATTTTTGAATTGATCGTAGCAGTATTTGTAGCTGTCCTTGGTTCTAACGGTCTCTGGACGTGGATGCAGTCCAGGAGTAAAGCGAAAAGCGCGAGCGACAGGATGATCCTCGGCCTCGGCCATGACGCCATTTTCCGGACCTGCGAGAAATACATCCACAGAAACGGGATAACCATGGACGAGCTGGATGATCTCGAAAAGTATCTGTTCAAACCATACTCAGAACTTGGCGGAAACGGCACGGCTGCCGCGATCGTCGACAAATGCAAACAGCTTCCTATTATATCGGTTACGGAAGCGGAGAGGAGAGACAATGCAAATGTCCAATAAAACTTACGATATTCTCAAGTACATCGCGCTGATCGTCCTACCGGCGCTCTCTACGCTATACGCTACGCTGGCCGGTATTTGGGGTCTCCCGTTCGCGGAACAGATCCCTGCCACGATCATGGCCATCGATACGGCGCTGGGTATCCTGCTCAAGCTGTCCAGTGACAGTTACTACGACGAGGTGTAATCTATGGCAAAACCTAAGCTGCATGTCTATATCCCTTCACTGCCGCAACGCTCCTACGAGTACAGGAGAGGCGACAGCATCCTGTTATATGATGATGATAAGAAAGCGATCCTGATCGACGGCGGCGAAGGCGAGCTGTTCTCAAAAATGGAGTCCTATCTAAAAAAGAACTTCATGCAGCCGGACGGCTATGCTCATGTGACGTTCGTTCTCACGCACTGGCACCAGGACCACGACTGCGGCCTCAAAGCGGCGCTGCAGTCGCACAATATCTTTGTGGACCGTATTTATTGTCCGGATCCTGCGGAGCTCAAGCTGGTACCCAGAGATGAGGGTTACAGCGAGTACAACAGAGCCGTCAAGATCATACAGATCGCGAAGGACCTCAAAAAGGAAATTATTTATCCAACACCCGGAAAGCGAGTCGGCCATTGGGTAGGTAAAATACGGATGTGGATGTTCCGATATAAGGCGAGCCCGAACGACTACGTCGACTATCAGGTCAACAACACGAGCATCTTTACATACTTTCCGGATCTCGAGTTCCTGGCCTCCGGCGACTCGATCACGTCTTTTAATGCGTACCTGAAAAAGTTTCCGTATAAACATACAGGCTTTAAAATCCCTCATCATGGGAATGCATGTAACTATATTGCATGCGACCTCATGACAGAACACGATGCGAAGATCTGTTATTATACAGACTGGGAGCCGTCGGGTACCGCGATCGGCGGGACGACGTTCTCAAAGTACGGCGCCGGCAGAACAAAGCAATATTTCAAGACGCTGCGGCCTTTCACGGATATCGAGATCGAGGCCGACGGAATGGGACATGTTATCTGGACCCAGGGGAGCAGCAAATGGACTTATCCGATCGAGTACGGCAAGAGCGAAGAACTCCCGGCGCCTGACACAGAAGCGCCGACGGTTCCGATCATTAAGGAGAATACTGGTTTCAAAGGCTACAACGTCACGAAGCCGAGATCGAAGCCGGAATACATCGTCATTCACTACACTGGAAACGACGGAGCGACGGCTGCGGATAATGTGAAGTATTTCAACAGCAAGGACCGAGGCGCGAGCGCTGACTACTTCATTGATTTTGATGGATCCATTTACGCATACAATAACTCCACGGCCACACAGTACTCCTGGCACTGCGGCGGTGATCTCGAGAGCGCGCACCATCCTCTTTTCCAGATCTGCAGGAACAAAAACTCGATCGGGATCGAGCTCTGCACACGCCAGGTTATGGGCGCGTGGACCTTTGAGCAGAAGACCATCGACGGCGCCGTCGCGCTCGTCAAGTATCTGATGGCCGAGTTCAGCATTTCTGCAGATCATGTCTGCAGACATTACGACGTAACTGGCAAGGCCTGCCCGCGTGTTTCGGGTTGGGGAGCAGTCGGCGGAGACGCCGAATGGCAGAAATTTAAAGCAGCGCTCACCGGATCCGCGCCGGCAGTCCCGCAGATCTACCGCGTGAGAAAGAGCTGGGCGGATGCAAAAAGCCAGATCGGAGCCTTCTCGAGCCTGGACAATGCGCGGACTATGCGCGACAAGCACGAGGGTTATCATATTTATGACAGCTCTGGTGTAGAAATGAAATAAAGAAAAACCGTCACTGCATGCACACGTTTTTCAAGAGGTCAGGCTTAGATCCTGGCCTCTTTTTTTTATTGGAAGAAACGCGAAAAAATGACCAGTACCAACAAAACAGCACAGGACGGCAGCATTCTGTTGGTACCGGTCAAAAGTACAAATCAATAGTCCGGTCGCTGTGAAACCGGATCTCAGTCAGTACCGACCGCCAAAAACGGCGTTTTTCGGCCTTATTCAGTGTGTAGTATATTTCCTCGAAGTCAGTCGATAAAAGCTCCCTGAGCGCCGCCAGGTCAGCCTCAGCGGGTGCCTGCGCTTCTGCTTCCAGCTCTGCGATCTGCTGCAGGTACGTCTCCCGGTCGGCCTTGTATTCTTCGATGGTGATCAGGTCGTCGACGTACAGCTCCTTGAGGCGCTTCAGCTTTCCCTGCCACTCCGCGATCCGTGCGGACCTGTCACGGACGGGCGCCGCCTGTATCTCGTACTCGAGGATCCTGTCTCCGATCGCCTGCCGGATGTTCGTCAGGAGATAATCCTCGAGGACAGATTCCAGCAGGACCTTCGCATTCCCGCACTGAGCAGGCTTGCGCTGGTAGTGCTTCGCGCAGCGGTACTGGTGGATGATCTCCAATTTGCCATTGCCGCGTTGCCGTCTCCTGGTATTGCCTCCCAGAGCCGCGCCACACTCAGCGCACCGCAGGAGCCCCGAGAAGATGTACACGTTCTTCTGGGAGATCTTTACGTTCATCCGGAGACCGCGCTGCACGCGCTCGAAGAGGTCCTCCGGGATGATCGCCTCGCAGAAGTGATCATTCCGCGGATGCCTGCCGATGTAGATGGGGTTGGACAGCATGCGCTTAAACGTGGGCTTCGACCGCGGGAGCCCGTGAAGGCCTGCACAGCGCGTCATGGTGCCATTTAAGGATCCTGTCCGGTCATACGTCCGGAAGGCCTCGAGGACGTTCTGCGCGTCCTCATTTGGCACCAGGCGCTTCCCTTCTATCGAGTATCCTGGTGGAGTGGATCCGCTGATCACCTCTCCCTGGCTGATCTTGTAGGCCTGCACCTGCCGGATCCTCTGCCCGGTGTTCTCCGCCTCGAACTGCGCGATCGACATCATCTGATTGACGATCAGGCGCCCTGCGGGGGTCGTCGTGTCGTAGATGGGCTCCCAGATCGCGGTCCAGCCGACGCCGTGACGGTCGAGGATCTCCTGCGTCGCGGTGTAGTGCCGGACCGATCGGAACCACCTGTCGAGCTTCACGAAGAGGATCAGGTCGATGCGGCCCTGCTCCACGTCCTCCAGGAGGCGCTGGAGCTCGTCGCGGTCGGCCTTGGTGCCGCTGATCCCGTCGTCGAGATACTCGCCCACAAAGGCCAGATCGGGCCGCTCGTCTATGTATGTGCGCAGGGCCTCGCGCTGGGCCGGGATGCTGTCGCCCTCGCGGGCCTGCCGGTCACTGCTCACGCGGAGATAAATGGCGGTGCGAGTCATTTCTGCTCCAATCTTTTTAGAACATCAAGAGCAAGTCGGACATTGTCTGCATTTGAGTGCATGGCGAGCTGTATAAGTTCTGCCTGTTCTTTCGAGACATCTTCTTGCGTTCTTTTCTTATGGACTTCCATCAGCGCGCTCCGGGGCACATTAAAATAATCGCACAGCATGTCTATGTTCGCCATTTTGGGAGTCCGTGCTCCGTTCATCCAGCTGGACAATGTGGACTTGTTTATTTTTAAATCACGCGCAACATCTGCTTGCGTCTTTTCTTTCTTGTACATTATATCTCTCAGGTTTTTAGCGATTATCTTCGCGTATTCCTTTTCATTAATCATTTTCATCCCCTCCCTAGAATGTATTATAGAATAATATGTAAATTTTATCTACAAATAGCATTGACAGTTTACAACGTGCGAACTATAATGGCCTTGTCACTGATTCACCGGAAACAGAAAGGAGGTAAAAGTGCAGCAGTTCACGGTAACAGGTGCGAGAGCAAATGCCGGATATACACAGGCAGGAATAGCTGATAAACTCGGCGTTTCTCGTGCTACAGTAAACGCATGGGAGAATGATAGATCAGAGATGAAACCTCTCCATGTGATCGCTTTTTGCCATGTCTGCGGGATCTCTGAGGACGATCTTATTTTGCCCAAAAAGTCCACAGACAGCGAACAGGAGGACACATGACAACCATCACCACACACGGCTCGCTGGACCCCGAGAAGCTGCTCAGGGCTCTGTCGGAGATCCTCTCGGACAAATATCGGACTGCAATCAATGTATCCATGTCGGAGAGTGCTTTGAGCAGCGGGGACGGTGCCGAGAGTACAAGACACTAAAGGAAATAGCAGATGAGATCAACCGCATCAATCAAATGTTTAAAACTTCCGGGCGTGCCTCGACCTGCGACCAGGCCGATCAGCGCAAAGATCCCGGGCGAGCATGAGCTCGCGATCCCGACACACGCGGAGATCCACAACTGCTCAGACGCGGAAGCCTACAAGGCCAGCGCGGCAAGAGCCAGGGCCCGCAGGATGGGAAACGCCGAACGCCGCCACGATGTGATCAAGAGCATGGCAATGGAGGGATGCTCGGACGAAGAGATCGCCGAGGCGACAGGCTACAAGCCCGACAGCGTTCGGAGGCTGGTGTCGAAGATGCGCAGGGAAGGCGAGGACATTCCGGAGAGGAAGAAGGGAAGGAAGCGATGCAGAAAGTAGAGTATTTATTTTTGGCTGCGTGGATGCTCTGCGGGTGCAGCGTCGACACGATGCTCGACGACTGGCGGTCCTGCATCATCGCCGTGGTCGCGCTGATCGTGGCGATCGCATGCGCGGCAGTAATCAGCACAAAAGAATAAGCCCCATAGGATGCGGCAACATCCACAGGGGCTCAGGAAAAATAACCTAAGGAGATTATAGCATGAAAATCAATCGATTAGAAATCGAAAACGTTAAGCGGATTCATGCCGTCATGATCGAGCCTACAAAGGACGGACTTACAATCATCGGCGGTAAGAACCGGCAGGGCAAGTCTTCGGTGCTCGACGCGATCGCGTGGACCCTTGGCGGTAACAAGTATAAGCCTTCTCAGGCAGTGAACGCTGATAGCGCGATCCCGCCGAGGCTCAAGATTATCATGGACAATGGCCTGGTAGTCGAGCGCAAGGGAAAGAACAGCGACCTCAAGGTCACGGATCCGGATGGACAGAAGGCAGGGCAGCAGCTCCTGGACAGCTTTGTCGAAGAGTTGGCGATCAACATGCCAAAGTTCATGGAAGCATCCGGCAAGGAAAAGGCCAACACACTTTTACAGATCATCGGTGTAGGCCATCAGCTGGCAGAGCTCGAGATGGAAGAAAAGAACCTGTACAACGAGCGTACCTATGTCGGCCGGACCGCTGATCAGAAAGAAAAGTACGCCAAAGAGCAGCCGTATTATCCCGATGCTCCTGAAGAGCCCGTCAGCGCTTCGGAACTGATTCAGCAGCAGCAGGCGATCCTCGCCAGGAACGGACAGAGACAGCAGTGGGCCCGCGAATATGACAGGATCCTTTCAGATCTCGAAAAGAATGAAAATGCAATCGAGGCGTATGAGCGCGCTCTCAGAGATCTAAAAAAAGAACGTGAAGCCCTCGATGAAAAGCGCAAGGCAGCGGAAAAGACTCCGGCAGAGATGGAGATGGAGTCGACAGAAGAGCTCGAGCGCTCGATTGAATCGATCGAGACCATTAACAGGAAGGTACGTGCCAATCTCGACAAGGCAAAAGCGGAAGAGGATGCCAAGCACTACAGGGATCAGTACATGCTGCTTACTAATCGGATCGAAGACGTCAGGAAGCAGAAGGCAGCGCTTCTCGACAATGCGGACCTGCCGCTCCCTGGTCTTTCGGTAAAGGATGGAGAGCTGATCTACAACGGGCAGGCATGGGACAACATGTCGAGCGCTGAGAAGATGATCGTGAGCACTTCAATCGTGAGGAAGCTCAATCCGAAGTGTGGTTTCGTGCTCCTGGACAAGCTCGAGGCAATGGACCTTGACACGCTGAAAGAGTTCGGCGCATGGCTCGAGCAGGAAGGGCTGCAGGCGATCGCGACGCGCGTAAGCACCGGAGACGAGTGCAGCATCGTTATAACTGACGGCTATGTCGATGGACAGAATGGAGTATTCGCAAAGGAAGAACCGGCACAGAAGGTGACAGGCTGGACGCCAGGCTCTGGGTTTTAAGGAGGTATAAATGAACATTATTACAGGGAAGCTCCCCGTCGCGAAACGGATCGTGATCTACGGAGCTGAGGGAATCGGTAAGAGCACACTGGCGAGCCAGTGCCCCGATCCGCTCTTTATCGACACAGAAGGCAGCACGACACATATGGACGTGAAGCGCTTCGAGGCGCCGACATCATGGCAGATGCTCCTCGATCAGGTACAGTACGTCATCAACAATCCTACCATCTGCAGGACGCTCGTCCTCGACACGGCGGACTGGGCGGAACGCATGGAAATCGAAGATCTGTGTAAGAAAAAAGGATGGGACGGCCTTGAGGCTCCTAATTACGGCAAAGGCTACCAGTACAGTGCAGAAGAGTTCGGCAAGCTCCTGAACAAGCTCAATAATGTCACAAACAAAGGTGTCAACGTGATCCTCACTGCACATGCCACTCTACGGAAGGTTGAACTGCCGGAAGAGCTCGGTGCCTATGACCACTGGGAGATGAAGACATCGAAGAAGGTCGCCCCGATGATCAAGGAATGGGCGGACGTGGTACTCTTCTGCAATTACCAGGTGAACGTCGTGAACACGGACGGCAAGGGCACCATGAAGGGCAAGAACAAGGCCCAGGGCGGACGCAGGGTGATCCACACCACGCACACACCCTTCTGGGATGCGAAGAACCGCTTCGGGATGCCGGAAGAGCTCCCGCTCGAGTACGCTTCGATCGCTCCACTGTTTGACGATGAGAAGAAGACAGAGCAGAGCTTTCAGAAGCCCACACCCGCACCTGCTCCCGCTTCAAGACCTGCCCCAAAGGCCGCCCAGAAGGATCAGGCGCCTGCGGAAAAGGTTGGCGATGAGATGCAGGGATTTGTAGCCGAAGAGGATCTCTACCTCAGGAAGAACGGAGAAGTCTTCCACATCAAGGCGGGCAACGTGATGTCCGGATCGTTGATGGATGCGGAGCAGATCACACGCGCGGAGTATGACAGGAGCCAGCCCGCTGCAGTCGTTGGCCCGGAAGACCTGAAGACGATGCCGGTTGAATACCAGGAACCGGATCCGCGCATCAATAAATCGCTCAGGGATCTCATGATCGCGTCACATATCGACGAGTGGGAGGTCCAGCACATCGCGGCAGCGAAGGGATACATGCCCGCAGACACCCGCGTCTATGAGTGGCCGCAGGACTTCGTCGAAGGCTGGGCTGTCGGTTACTGGCCTCAGCTGAAGGCGGCGATCATGGAGATGAGACAGAAACAGGAAATTGAGTACAAATAAGGAGGATTAAAAGATGGGTAACATTTTGGGAATGGACGATCAGATCGCACAGGAGAGCCAGTACATTGATGTCCCTGAGGGCGAGTATGACGGCAGGATCGATCACGTCGAGTCTTCGGTCTGCCAGTGGGCCAACGAATACAACGGGAACCCGATGCGGATCGTGTTCGTCAATATCGTGCTTCCGGACGGATCGGAAGCGCAGGTCAGTGATCAGTTCGTATTGAACAGCGATTTCGAGTGGAAGCTGTCGCAGCTGTTCCTCGGTACCGGGCAGAAGAAGAAGGGCGAGCCGCTGCCGAACCTCGGCAGGGCACTCAATGAGCTTCCCGGCCTCACCTGCCGGATCAAGGTCAAGAAGACCCAAGGCAAGGGCGACAAGGCCGACAAGACATACACGAACATCACATTCCTGGAGAAAAAACAGGCTAAAGGATGGGGCGGTGGTTTCTGATGTCGATGAAGCTCAGACCGTACCAGGAACAGGCATTTGATGGCGTGTTCCACGAGTGGGACGGCGGCAAGCACAAGACACTTGTTGTCATGCCCACCGGCACAGGCAAGACCATCGTGTTCGCGAAGATCGTCGAGGAATGCGTCCGGAGAGGGTACCGCGTGCTGATCATGGCACACCGCGGAGAGCTCCTGGACCAGGCAGCCGACAAGATCTTCAAGGCGACGGGCCTGCGGTCATCGGTCGAGAAGGCCGGGCAGACATGCCTCGGGCAGTGGTACCGCGTTGTTGTGGGCTCTGTGCAGACACTCATGAGCGAGAAGCGCCTCAAACAGTTCCCGAAGGATTACTTCGACGTGATCATCGTCGACGAGGCTCACCACTGTGTGAGCCAGTCATATCAGAACGTGCTGCAGTATTTCAGCGACTCGAAGGTGCTGGGCGTCACGGCGACGCCTGATCGGGCCGACATGAAGAACCTCGGAAGCTATTTCGAGTCACTGGCGTTCGAGTACACAATGCCGGAAGCAATCCGGAGCGGGTACCTGGTGCCGATTAAGGCGCTCACGGTACCGCTCAAGATCGACATCCGCATGGTCGGTGTCAGCGCCGGAGACTTCAAGGCCGGAGAGATCGGAACAGCTCTGGACCCGTACCTCTTCCAGATCGCCGACGAGATGACACGCTTCTGCAAGGACAGGAAGACCATCGTGTTCCTGCCGCTGATCGCGACGTCTCAGAAGTTCATGGGAATGCTCAATGAGCGGGGCTTCCGAGCCGCTGAGGTCAATGGATCCAGCGAGGACCGCGCACAGATCCTGCAGGACTTCGAGGCGGGCAAGTACAACGTGATCTGCAATTCGATGCTGCTCACTGAGGGCTATGACTGCCCGGCGGTCGACTGCATCATCGTGCTCAGGCCGACGAAATCTCGCCCGCTGTACGCGCAGATGGTCGGACGCGGGACACGGCTCTCACCGGACACCGGGAAGGAGCATCTGCTCCTGATCGACTTCTTATGGATGACAGAGAGGCACGAGCTGTGCCATCCTGCGTCCCTGATCTGCGAGGATCCGGAAGTCGCCCAGAAGATGACGAAGAACCTCGAGGACAATGCAGGCGCAGCTATAGACATCGAAGAAGCCGAAAAGCGGGCCGCTGAGGACGTGATCGCGGAGCGTGAGGAAGCGCTCGCGAACGCACTCGCAGCACAGCGCCGGAAGAAGTCGAGACTGGTCGACCCGCTGCAATATGCCATGAGCATCAACGCTGCGGAGCTGGTCAACTACAAGCCGGAGTTCGGATGGGCCTCGCAGGATCCTACGCAGGACCAGCGTGAGCGCCTCGAGAAGCTCGGTATCCGTGCGGATGAAGTGAAGAGCAGGGGAGAGGCAGATCTCTTCCTGGATAAGCTCGCAGAGCGCAAGATGGGCAACCTCGCCACGCCGAAGCAGATCAAGCAGCTCGAGATGCGAGGCTTCCAGAATGTCGGGACGTGGTCCTTCGACCAGGCTCGCGTGCTGATCGACCGGATCGCCGCGAACGGATGGCGGACGCCCAGAGACATCAACCCGAGATCGTATGAGCCGCAGGCAGTGCCTGCAGCATCAGGGTGGTGGTAATGGAGAATAAAACAGATCTTACAAAATTATTAGATTTTATCAATCCTTCGCTACTGGCCTATCAGGAATGGGCGGAAGTGGGCATGGCCCTCAAGTATGAGGGCTATCCCTGCAGCGCCTGGGATGATTGGAGCCGGAAGGACTTCGGACGATACCACGAGGGCGAATGCGCTAAGAAGTGGAGGACATTCAAACGTGACGAAGGTGTCACCGGAGGGACGATCTATCACCTGGCCGTCGCTCAGGGATGGCAGCCGACGCACGAGGCCGGGCGGGTCCTGAGCCTCGACGACTCCATCGAGTACGAGGGCGTGATCGTCGGCGATGGCTGGGCCGAGTCCAGGGAGTTCGACGAGCCCACGAGATTCGAGCCTGAGAAGGAGCTGATCCGCTACCTCGAGACGCTCTTCCAGCCCGAGGAGGTCTTCGGATATGTAACTGAGGCTTACCAGAAGGCGAACAAGGACGGGAAGATGAAGTGGGTGCCCGCCAATAAGGGCGTGTACACAAAGCGCGTAGGCGAGGTCGTGGAAGCCCTCAGAGCAGGGAAGATCGAGGAAGTGCTCGGCAGCTATGACAAGAAAGCCGGAGCCTGGATACGCTTCAACCCGCTCGACGGTAACGGTGTCAACAACGAGAACGTCACGGACTTCCGGTATGCGCTCGTAGAATCGGACAACATGGACCTCGAGGCGCAGAACGGATTGATCCGTCAGCTGAACCTGCCTGTTGCTGTCCTGCTGTACTCCGGAGGCAAGAGCGTGCACGCGATCGTGAGGATCGAGGCAGACGACAAGAAGGAATACCAGGAGCGCGTTAATTACCTGTACGACATCTGCAAGAAGAACGGCATGGTGATCGACACGCAGAACCGGAACCCGTCGAGGCTGTCACGCATGCCCGGATGCGTCCGGGGAGATAAGAAGCAATACATCATAGATACAAACATCGGCGCGAAGTCCTGGACAGAGTGGAAGGAGTGGACCGAGGCTGTAAACGACGACCTGCCGGACATCGAGGACCTGTCGAAGGAATGGAACGATCTCCCGCCACTGGCTCCTGAGCTGATCCAGGGCGTGCTCCGCGAAGGGCATAAGATGCTGATCGTGGGACCGTCTAAGGCGGGCAAGTCATTCGACCTCATCGAGCTGTGCATCGCCATCGCAGAGGGCGGGACGTGGCACGGATGGCAGTGTATGAAGGGCCGCGTGCTCTACGTCAATCTTGAGTTGGACCGCAATTCGTGCCTGCACAGATTCAAAGATGTTTACCAGGCGTCGCGGATCCAGCCGAGCAACGTGCAGAACCTCGACATCTGGAACCTCAGAGGCAGGTCCGTACCGATGGATAAGCTGGCGCCGAAGCTGATCAGGCGCGCCAAGGAGAAGCAGTACAAGGCTGTCGTGATCGACCCGATCTATAAGGTCATCACCGGCGACGAGAACAGCGCCGACCAGATGGCGAAGTTCTGTAACCAGTTCGACAAGGTATGCACGGAGCTGGGGGCCGCGGTGATCTATTGCCATCACCACTCAAAAGGCTCTCAGGGACAGAAGAAATCAATGGACAGGGCGTCGGGCTCGGGTGTCTTCGCAAGGGACCCGGACGCGCTCCTGGACATGATAGAGCTGCCACTCAATGACGACGTCCTCACCCAGGAGACGAACAAGGCCATCTGCAGGACGTGCCTGTCATACCTCGCAACGTACTGCGAGGACATCCCGTGGGAGAAGGATCTCTCACAGGACGACAGGCTCTCCGCAGGGATCGTGCAGACGTACTGCGAAAACAAGCTCGACAAGTGGAGACAGCAGCGCCTCACGCAGCAGCTGATCGAGGCCACGAAGAACGTCGAGAGCCTCTCGGCCTGGCGGATCGAGGGGACCCTCCGAGAGTTCCCCAAATTCAAGCCGGTCAACATGTGGTTCCGGTACCCGATCCACATCCCGGACGAGAGCGGATGCCTGGAAGACATCAAGCCGGAGACGGAGACGAGCTGGTATCAGACTATGATCGACGCACGGAAGCAGAAAGCAGAGAAGAAAAAAGAGGACTCGATCAATCAGATCGAGATCGCTTTTGAGAACCTGCAGGAGGACGGTGTCGCCTCTGCGATCGACATCGCGGAAGAGATCGGTGTCACTCCTGACACGATCAAAAGGTGGTTCGGCAAAGGTAAAAGGTCAAGACCGGAATACAAAAAACGGTTCATAACTTTTGAAGATTCCGATAATAAGAAACTCTATTTGAAACGAAAAGACACTACGGACGACTAGGGACGCACGTCGTGCGTCCGTATACGGTCAATAGGGACATACGTCGTGCGTCCGTATAGGGGCTGACGTCGTGCGTCCCTACTGTCCCTATACGGCGGGACGATGTGTATACACTAAAGTGTACGTCCGTACCCGTACCCGTCCGGGGGCAGACAGAGGGTGGGTGCAAAGCACACCCACCGTCCGCCCCTCAGACAGGACAAAACGCGCGAGGAAGGTACCAAGATGATGATTGAATTTTTTATGGCGATGGAGCCGCCCACCGTGACGGCCCAGGAACACAAAGTCATGGTCAAGGATGGGAAGCCCATCTTCTACGATCCACCGGAGCTCAAGGCAGCACGGCAGAAGCTCACCGACAGCCTGGCGAAGCACAGACCGGGCCAGCCGCTCTCCGGAGCGCTCGAGCTGACAGCGACGTGGTGCTTCCCGACAGATGACCAAAAGCAGTTCGGGACGTTCAAGCTGACACGGCCCGACACCGACAACCTCAACAAGCTCCTGAAGGACTGCATGACGAAGGTCGGCTTCTGGAAGGACGACGCGCAGGTCTGCCGGGAGATCATAGAGAAGTTCTGGACCAACAGGAAGCTCGCGGGGATCTTCGTGAGGATCAAGCAGTTATGATGCAGTATTTCAGATTCTTCCAGGACCTTTGGAGATTCTTCAAGGCTCACGGTGATCCGGTCTCCGCGGACGAGTGGTGGGCACGGCTGGCCGATCAGGCTGCGCAGCTCGCCGATCGTTACGGGAACACGCCCTTCGTGATCCGGATGACCTCCACGGTCGTGTGGGAGATCGACAGGATATACCAGAGGAGACAAGATGGCACAGCCAAAAATAGAAAGCCTCGCGGCTTACAAGGCCTATAAGCGAGAAAAGCATGAGGAGATGCTCCAGAAGCAGATGGTGCCATATTCCATTAAGCGGAGGATGAGCGAGACAAGAATAAGGGACTTCTACAACGAAGCGACGAGACGAGGTTATAACTGCCACGTTTCTGTAGGAGGCCTCGATTCCATAGTGCTGTGTTATCTGATCCGTGAGATGGGATACAGCGATGAGCAGATCAAGTTTGTCTCGGCATCTACGCTTGAGGATAAAAGCATTCAGAAAGTACATAAGGAATTGGGATGCATCTGCGTGAAACCACTCATGCCGAAAGTAAAGGTTATACAAGAGTTCGGTTTCCCGGTCCTCTCTAAGAAGATTGCGAACAAGATAGACACCCTGCAGCATCCCACAGAGAAAAACAAGACTGTGAGACACGCAATCATCACAGGAGAGTGTGGGGAGCAGGGAGGATACGCTACCAACAGTAAGATGCAACTCCCGAAAACCTACCTGCGACTGTTCGGAGGCTTTGACGAAGAAGGCAAGGCGTTAGGCTATCAGGCCCCGACAAACTTCAAAGTCTCAGATAAGTGCTGTGAGTTTCTTAAAGAGGCTCCGTGTGATATATGGGCGAAAGAACATCATTCCGTACCATACCTCGGGATTATGGCATCGGAGGGAGGCAGGCGAGCAGACGCACTCGAGGAGCACGGATGCAACTATTTCGGAAAGACGGTTATCCGGTCCGCTCCTTTCGCCTTCTACTATCACTCCGACATCGTGCACTTGGCTGTCGATCTGGGAGTGCACATCCCTGAAATCTACGGAGAGGTGAAGATAAGCGAGGAGCCGAACGAGTTCGGAGACTACGAATACATCACAACAGGCGAACAGAGGACCGGGTGCTCTATGTGCGGTTTCGGTATTCAGATGGAGACAAGGCCTCATCGGTTTGACAGGCTCTACGAGCGAAACCCGAAAGAGTGGGACTTTTGGATGAATCGATGCTGCACAGATGCCAATGGAGAGCGGTTCGGATGGGGACGGGTACTCGACTACATCGGAATCGGATGGAAAGATCCCGAGCACTGGTATCTGTGGGAAGGACAATTAGATGGACAAATGTCAATTTTTGATATGGAGGTAGGCGATGAGGAAGTCGGCTTTGCAGAAAGCAACAGACCGTATACAGACTGACGGGATCCGACACTGCTTCGTCCTCTACGGCTCTGCAGCGATGGTCCTCTGGAAGCACTACGGAAAGAAGACGCAGGCCATTACCAACCTGTTCGACCTGTCGCATGAGGTGTGGAATGACTGCGCAAAGGATCACGACCACTCGATGATCCAGATGTGCGAGACCGAGACCGGCATCGAGATCCAGAACGAGAACGGCGTCTCCTGGCGCGATGTGGTCTACCTTAACGGACAGGACCCGGGACCGATGACCGAGGCCCAGTGGCTGTACATGCGACAGCAGCAGCTCAAGTGGATCAGGCCGCAGATCATGGCCTGCCTCATGGTGGCGCTGCATCGCAAATACAGCTTCGGCTTCGACAGGTGCGCGAAGATCTACCAGTTGATCGAGGAGACCTCCGCACAGTACAGGCACGACCCGAAGAGGATCCGGAAGGCGTGCCAAGAGCTAACAGGCATAGACGTCGCCGATGTGGTGACGAAGAAGGGAGAGCAGGATGAAGGAAACGTGTAAGAACTGCGCGAAGTGCAAGCCCACCTACAAAGGCGGGATCTGTGAGAAGACCGGCAAGAAGACGAAGCTGTCCGGGACGTGTGAGGATTGGAGGGAGAAGAGATGAGCGGACAGTGCATGGCATTTCCGGAGACGGTCGAAGAGTTTATGGAGCAGTATAAAATAGTCGACCGCGATGAGGTGTATTCCAACGGCAGCGAGCTCGTCCCGATCTTCAGGATGAAACAATGGTTTGAACAACACCCAGCGCCGATCCGCTGCGAGGAGTGTGCGAATTGGATCGAGCACTACTTCTGCAAGACCGTACACCACCCGACAAAGGCAGATGACACCTGCGAGACCGCGTTCGGAGCGAGAAGGAGGGACAGATGAAAGACGAAGACAAGCTTGCCTTAATAATCATAGTCGCCAGCGTCGTGGTCAGTGCTGTGATCGGTTATAAGATCGCGACGTCAGATCTCGACCCGTGGCTCAAGTTTTGGCTATTGCATTAAGGAGGGACCGGTGAACAAGTACGCAGTCGGCAATAATATCGACAGGCTCCTGCGGGACCGGAAGCCGCGGATCAGACAGAAGGAGCTCGCAGCGCAGATTGGCGTCACCGAGCAGACCATGTCGAACTGGATCACCGGCGTCAGGCCTGTGACGGCTTACGGCCTGTTAAGGATCAGCAGGTTCCTGGGAGTAACAATGGAGCAGTTAATGGAGGGAATAGATGATGGTAAGTAGGATCATTAAGATCGCGGCCTGCGTAGTGTTCGCGGCCTATGTTGTGATGATGTGGCTGAGCGTCGCGCTCAGTATGGACGACCTGTATTGTGCTGATGAATTGGAGGACTGGACATGATCGCGACAGTAGCATTTGCAGGAGTAAACCCGAGCCCGAGCACTCTTGTGTTCTATGGTGAGGATCTTAAGGTCGTAAGGAACCTGTTGACGAGCGAGTGGTATGTTTACGATGGCGATGTCTGTGTATTCGTCGCCAGATCTTCGGAGATCAAATACATCCTTGTTACACACAATGATCCCAGATTGGAGGCGGAACATGCTGACATGGATTAAGCAGCTTTTGTGCAAGCATGACTACCAGAAAGCAGGTTATAAGCATCACATAAAGCACAGAGGCTTTATCGAACTCAAGACGCTCTACAGGTGCACGAAGTGCGGGAAGGAGGTGCTGCGATGAGAATCATAATAAACTTATTTCTCCCGATGGTGTTGGGATTCCTCGCCTCGCACTCATTCGGAAGAGACGACATCACAGGGACGCTCGTGTCTGTTTTCGGTATCATCTTGATTTTTGTTTATATATTTGGAGGTGGATCATGATGAACTGGATCGTGACGACCGGATTCGTGGGCGTCGAATTAAATTATTTTGTCGAGGATAAAGTGATCGGCGAAAGAAAAGGCACCTTTGATTGTGAACAATGGGCCCAGGAGTACGCGGACTCGCTCAACGTCCTCGACGCGAAAAAGGTGATCCGCGAGGATCCTGGCGGTGACGTGGCGCTGAGGCTCAGGGCGCTCGAGGTAGCAAGGAAGAGGCTCGGCGAAAACTTTACGACCGGAGAACTCTACAAGTGGGCCGAGACATAAAGGAGACGGAATGACGGCAAAAGAATTTCTAATGCAGTACCGCGCAGTGCATCGGGAGATCGAGGACCTGGACAGAAGAATGTCACAGCTCCGGCTCAAGTATGCAGCGCCGTCGGTGATCGAGTACAGCGACATGCCGAAGGCTCACAACACTGAGCATGATCTCTCGGACTACATCGTCAAGATGGACGAGATGACCAACTACATGATCAGCAAATATACTCGGCTGCGCGGTATTGAGGAAAACATTTACATGAGGGTCGACAGGATGAGCGATCAGACGGAGCGTGAGCTCCTGCGGTGGAGATACATCGACGGGCTGACCTGGACACAGATCGCGGAGAAGCTCGGCACGGTGGAGCGCAACGTCTACTTCATTCACGGCAGGGCGCTCAAGCACTTCCCGATGGATTAAACTTTTCATTGTTTTTCATGTTTTGTTTTTGATATTGTTAACATGCAAAGATAAACATAAGAGAGTTTCATCTTGTACTTCCTTTCTTTAAGCTTAGGGCGTCGCATTCCCACAGGTGCGGCGCTCTTTTTGCGCACGTCGATAGCGCGTTACAAACCATGACGCCGCGGGCTCGTAAGTGGGCCCGCTTTTGATTATGCCTACGATTAGAACTGACAGACAAAAAGGGAACCGTGCAGCTTTTGAGGCCGCCCGCCTTAAGATCCTCAAGACCCAGACACACTGCGGTATATGCGGCAAGCCGGTGGACTTCTCGTATAAGTATCCGCATCCGCTGTCGCCGACAGTCGATCACATTGTCCCGGTCGCAAAAGGAGGCCACCCATCCGACATCAGTAACCTGCAGTTAGCTCACCGCTATTGCAACCGCGCCAAGTCGGACAAGCTCTATGCTCCGCTGAAAGCGGAAGAAAGTGATAAATTGATCCCTAACGATGCGTTAGAGCAGCATGCGGACTGGGCCGCGTATCGGTCGAAATAGCGGGGGAGAGACCCCCAAACACCGCCAGCGGCA
>Ga0310690_10003728_pt1 | contig 22464 bp, 16 predicted proteins | sample AusTroGonzalo_MG_2_FD_207661 | JGI IMG/M metagenome (GOLD analysis project Ga0310690, IMG submission 207661) | Bovine rumen microbial communities from tropical cattle in Woodstock, Queensland, Australia - Gonzalo_04 (v2) (version 2) | ecosystem: Host-associated > Mammals > Digestive system >... | reverse complement strand
ACAGGCTATCCAATTTTTATTATCAAACTTAAGTATTCCGTCTTCCAACATTGTGTTTGCTTCAAGTTCAAATTTTTTCTGTTGTCGTTCTTCAAATTCATCTTTTAAAACAGCTTGAACTTTATTGTAATATTCTTGAATTTCTTTATTTTCTTTATCAAACTGTAAATATTTTGCCCATTCTTTTGCAGCTTGATTATAGTTGCCTTCATAATAATTTTTGTAGCCTGACCAATATGCATAAGAAGAAAAATCGTTTGCCGTCATTGAAACGGAATTTTCATCCATTAACTTTTTTATTTTGTTGTAATAATATGAAGGGGAATCATAAGACGGATAATTGATTATCAATTGCTGCAATAATTCCGTTGCATACAAATATTGCCCGTGCGAATAGAAATTTTTTGCTTTTACAAAGGTTTTATCCGCCTCTTTTTGAGATAATTTTTCCGTTTTAAGCATCTGTTCGGCTTCAGCTTTCAGTTCGTTGTTTTCGTTTTTAATTTTATTTTTGTTTGTCCATCTGAAAGCAAGTGAGAATCTGTTTATTAAATCAACTTCATTAAAATCTATACTGTAATTTACCACAAAATAAGAAATTACAAAACCGAAACCCGCCGTAATATGTTCGGGATAATAACCTGCCCTTATTGCATATTTGTCCAATAATTTATATTCAACCCCCGCATACAAATCGTTATAAGAATCTTCGTTTCTAATATCAAGCGAAATTGTAAAAGTATCTTGTGATTGCAATCTTAATTTTGTAGGAACGGAAAGCATTGAACTTAATATAAAAATATTTTGAAAGTCTTCTTTATAAGTATCAAGTTTTATTCCGGTCTGCAAAATATTATTTGCCGAAAACCCGACACCTATCGTTGCTTGTGTAATATTCAAATCTACATTTTTAAAAATTTTTGACACGGAAAAATCAAAACCGGCACCGCTATCTTTTGCCTCATATAAATCCATAACAAAATATTTTGCATTTATTCCGACTGAAGTTTCTATGGAATTTATCATAAAAGAAGCAGCTAAAATATATTCCCATTGGTTTGTATTGATTGTTTTTGCCGAATCGAAAATGCTTTTTCTTATTTCAACATCACCGCTTGATAAATTTAATGAGGAAAAGCCTAAATGAAAATTATTAAACAATTTAATGTTTGCAGCGGCACTGTTATATGATGAACCTTCAAATAAATTATATCTTGCAAGTCCTACTGAATTATAATCGAAAAAAGACATTAACGAACCGTTATAAAAAATTATTGACGGTTCGTTTAAATTGTTTAAAACAGTTTCTCCCTGTGCAAAAGAAGAAACGGATGGTCCGTGCGAAAAGAAATTTTTTCTTTTACCTGCATAAATATTTACGACAGATAAAAGGATTAAAATAAACACCAGAATTATTTTATTATTAATAATCTGCATTTTTCCGTTTCCGTTCTTCCGGAATATTTTTTCTTAACTATACACAAATATGTTCCGTTATAAAGAGTGTTTCCTTTATCATCTTTTCCGTCGTAAGAAACATAATTGTTACCGCTTGCCAAATCCGAAACGGTAAAACTTCTTATTTTGTCACCGTATTCGGAATATATATTGATTTCCGCTCTGCCGGAATCCGACATATAAAAAAGAATATCCGTTTTTTCGCCTTTTTGAGGGTTAAAAGGATTGGGGGCATTATAAACTTTTTTAATATTGCCGCCAGTTATAAATGTATAAATTTGTTCTTCGGATAATGTGGCACCGTATTGGTTTTGAACGGATACTTTCCAATAATATCTTGTTCTGGAATTAAGTTTTGGTATTTCATATTCGGTTGCTTGTGCCAAATCTATTTTTTGCATATCGTTTTTATTTGTTCCGTAATATAAAATATTTGTTAAAATATCACCATCAACACCGGATGAAACAGACCATTTAAAAATTACATCCGTATCAAGAATTGCTTGCTTTTCGTCGTCAACTTCTACATTTTTCGGAGATATAACGGTAAAGTTTTTAGGTCTTTCAGTTATTATAAGTTTTTGAACTGAAGATGTATACTGCTCTGGATAATGTTCGTTTTTTGCGGTAAAATAATATTCATATACACCGTAATCCAAACTTAAGTCTGTATAAAAAATATTGTTACCTTTACTTGTAAGTTGTTGTTCCGTAAAAGTATCTTGAGAATTTTCTTTTTTATAATAAATTTTCGGGAAACCTGCAGAAACTTCATTGTTGTAAGCATCAACATATTTTGTTTGGACGGAAATATTTTCTTCGCTTTTAATTAAAATTTTATCTTTTTCTTCATATTCCAATAAAACCGTTTTTGTGTCCGGTTCATAATCGAATTCCGTCATATATGTTGTTTCCAATTCCAATACGATTTCGGAACTTTCATTTTTATATGTTTGGACGGAATTACTTATAAAATCTATGTTTGAATCAAGGTTATACCAAAGTTTTTTTTGTGAAAAACTACCGGTATGTATGTTTTGATACAGCTGTTTTGCTTCTGTTTTATAATTTACCGGAATTGAAAAAGTTAATTGTGGGAATAAAATAAAAATTATTAATTTTAATAATAGTTTAGAAAATTTTTTCATTAATGAATAATTAAAATATAAAATTTTATTTTGTTAAAACAAATACTGCCTGTTGAGCAAACAAATTAGGCATTATATGAACATATTTGCTGTTACTTATAAAATATTTTTCTATAACTTTATAATTATTTTCATTACAAAAATTTTCAAAATCTTTAATGCTTAAAAATCTTATATTTGGTGTATCGTTCCATTTATTAGGTAAAGCTTTGGCAACCGGTGCCATACCCCTAAAAAACAGCATAGATCTTAAAGATATATTTGCAAAATTAGGAAAAGAAACTATAACTTTTTTACCTATTCTTAAACATTGTTTAAAAACTTCATCTATTTTTTTTACCTGCTGCATACTTTGGCTTAAAATAACAAAATCAAAACTGTTATCCGGATAAGAATCCAAAGAATTATCAATATCCGAATGTAATACACATAAACCTTTTTCAACACATTTGTATATTGCTTCCTCGGAAATTTCAACGCCTTGTGCATTAACTTTTTTTGTCTGTTCCAAATATTGCATTAAATCTCCGTTGCCGCAACCCAAATCCAAAACTTTTGCCTTTTCGGTTACGATATCGGCAATTTTAAAATGCGATAATAAAAGATTTTTATTTCCCGCCACTTTCAAAAACCTCGTCATATAAATTGTTCAGAAAATTTTTTATTAAATTGGTTTCATCTTTAATTTCCAACAAAAATGCGTCATGTCCGTAAGTTGAATATATATTACAATATGTAACTTCCTGTCCTTTCATTTTTAAATGTTTAACAATATTTTCCGACTGATAAGGAGGATAAAGCCAATCCGATTTAAAAGATATTACCAAAAACTTTATATCCAAATTTTTTTCTTCCGGTAAAAAATTATCTTTTTGAACATCAAAATAATCCATTGCTTTAGATAAATATAAATAACTGTTGGCATCAAATCTTTTAACAAAAGAACTGCCTCTATACCTTAAATATTCTTCAACTTCAAAATCCGCATTAAAGTCAAAATTTTCGTTCGGTTCGGGATTCTTAACAGGAAACTTTTTTTGCATGGAATAGTCACTCATATATGTAATATGACCTAACATTCTTGCAACGGCAAGACCTTTGTCGGGTTCTTTTCCGCCGTAATAATGCCCTTTATTCCAAGCGACATCACCCATAATGGACTGCCTTCCGACTTCATTGAAAGCAATTTGTTGAGGAGTTGACCGTAAAGTAATTGCTATTGGAATTGCAGAATATATGTATTCCGGATAATCCATTACCCATTGCAAAACTTGCATACCACCCATGGAGCCACCGGCAACACAAAAAAGTTTTTCTATTCCTAAAAATTCAACCAATTTTTTTTGAGCTTTGACCATATCCGAAATCGTTATTGCGGGGAAATCGGTTCCATATTCAATACCGGTTGCAGGATTTATTGAAGCAGGTCCCGTTGAACCGGCACAACCGCCTAAAACATTGGATGCTATAATAAAATATTTATCAGTATTAAAAGCTTTGCCCGGACCTACCATCGTGTCCCACCAGCCCGGTTTTTTATCTCCTTGGTGGTAGCCTGCACAATGTGCATCACCGGTAAAAGCATGTGTTATTAAAATAGCATTATTTTTTTGTTCGTTTAATGTTCCGTAAGTTTCATAAGCTATCGTAACTTCAGGTAATTGTTTGCCGTTTTCAAGAACAAAATTTTTAAAAGTAAAATATTTCGTTTCAACTGTACCTATATCTTTTTTCATTTTGTATTATCCGTTTTATATATATGCATAATTAATGATAATTCTTTATTATAACAAATTTAAACATAAAAAAAGCAGAAGAACACAAATTTATTTGTTTTAAGTATAAAAAATAATTTACTATTGCATGTAATAATATTGACTTTTTCATTGATTTTTATTATATTTTCAATGAGTTTTAGCATTTTAAGATATTCTGTTATTGGAGAGGTTATGAAAAAACCTGATATTATAAAACAGGTAGCCGATATTTCCGGATTAACTCAAACTGATGTTAATGCTGCAGTAAAAGCACTTGTTAAGGTTATACAAGACAATCTAAAAAAAGGAGAAACTATTTCTTTATCGGGGTTAGGTTCTTTTAGGGCAAAAGCAAGAAAAGCAAGGCAGGGCAGAAACCCTAAAACCGGAACCGTTATTCCTGTTCCTGCAGGAAAAAAAGTTTCGTTTAAACCTACAACAACTTTAAGGAAAATAATACAAAGTAATTTATGATAAAATTAAAACCGTCGGAAAAATTGGATTCTCTTCCTCCTTATTTATTTACAAGAATACATAAATTAAAGTTGGAAGCATATCAAAAAAAACTTGATGTTATAGATTTAAGTATCGGTAATCCCGATATGCCGACACCAAGCCATATTGTTGATTGTTTGTGCGATACCGTTAAACATCATCCGAGAACACACGGTTATCCGCAAGCAAAAGGTATGCCGAAATTCAGAAAGGCTGTTGCAGGTTGGATGGGAAGAAGGTTCGGTGTTGATTTGGATTTTAACAATGAAATACTTGCACTTATAGGTTCAAAAGAAGGTATTGCTCATTTATGCATGGCTTACTTAAATCCGGGAGATTATGTTTTAGTTTGTGACCCTGCATATCCCGCACATTTTAACGGAGTTATTCTTGCAGGCGGAAGAATTCATTCAATGCCGCTTCTTGAAGAAAACGATTATTTACCTGATTTTTCAAAGATACCTGTTAGTGTTGCAAAAAAAGCAAAAATAATGTTGTTGAATTATCCTAATAACCCGACGGCAGCTTTTGTAAAAGATACTTCTTTTTGGAAGGAAGCAATAAAATACTGTAAAAAATATAATATACTTCTGGTATCGGATAATGCTTATTCGGAACTTACTTTCGGTGATGCCGTTTGTAATTCCGTTTTTGAATTTCCCGGTTCAAAAGATTGTGCTGTTGAATTTCATTCATTTTCAAAAACATTTAATATGGCTGGTTGGCGAGTAGGTTGGTGTTGCGGTGCAAAACAATTAATTTATCCTTTGGAAAAATTTAAATCGTTTTTGGATTACGGTGTTTCCACTTTCATACAGCTTGCAGCAGTTGCCGCATTAAACGGTTCGCAACAATGTGTTCGTCAACAGGCACAAATATATGAAAGAAGAATGATAAAAATGGTTGACGGTTTAAATAAAATAGGGTGGCATGCAAAAAGAACACAAGGAACAATGTATGTTTGGGCTGGACTTCCGGAAAACTTAAAAAAGGAAGGCTCGTTGTCGGTAGCCGAAAGGTTACTTAAAGAAACGGGTGTTGTTGTATCCCCGGGAGTTGGTTTCGGTGCAAACGGGGAAGGTTATGTTAGAATTTCTTTAGTTACTCACGACAGACGGTTTCACGATGCACTTTTAAGATTAAAAAAATTTACAAAAAACGGGTAAAAATTTTATGAAAAAAACTTTAAATATCGGTTTGGTAGGTTACGGAACAGTAGGTAAAGGTGTTGTAAAAATTTTAGAAAAAAATAAGGCTATTGCACTTGCAAAATCAGGTGTAAAAATAAATGTAAAATCAATTTGTGACTTAAACCCCATAGATAAACCTCATCTTTATGTAAAAAATTTCAACGATGTTATAGCAGACCCTGAAATTGACATTATAGTTGAACTTATAGGCGGTTATGAACCGGCAAGAACGGTTATTACCGAAAGTTTAAAACATGGTAAAAATGTGGTTACGGCAAATAAGGCCGTTCTTGCAAAATATTGGGACGAAATATTTTCTTTGGCACAAGAAAACAAAAAAATGGTTTATTTTGAAGCTTCCGTCGGTGGAGTTATTCCGGTAATACAAGGTTTAAACGAAGGTCTTGCAGGTAACGAAATAAAAAGTATTAAAGGAATTTTAAACGGAACTACAAATTTTATTTTAAGTAAAATGACGAACGAAGGTGTTGATTATAATTCAGCTTTAAAAGATGCACAACAGGCAGGTTTTGCAGAAGCAAATTCGACGGCAGATGTTAAAGGTTATGATACCGCCAATAAGCTTGCAATTTTATCTTCGCTTGCTTGGGGCAGTTGGATAAAAGTAAGCGATATAAGGGTAAAAGGTATAGACCAATTAGATGTTGAAGATGTTAAAATAACAAGAGATTTCGGTTATGTATTTAAGTTGATAGGCTCTGCAATAAAAACCGATAAGGGAATCGATTTGTGGGTAGAACCTTGCTTAATAGACCATCATCATTTTTTTGCAACCGTTCACAATGAATATAATGCGGTTAAAATTACAGGCGATGCTTCGGACGATGTAGTATTTTACGGTAAAGGTGCAGGACAACTTCCTGCAGCATCTGCAGTAGTATCCGACATTATAGATTTATCAAAATTCGTTTCCAACGGAACGGCAGGGCTTGTTCAAAATGTAGGTTATTCAAAGAAAAAAGTTGTTAAATTTTTACCTCACGGACAAAGCAAAAGCGATTATTATTTAAGGTTTTCCGTTGTAGACAGACCCGGTGTCCTTTCAAAAATATCCGGTATTTTGGGTGAACACGGCGTATCAATTGCAAGTTTATATCAAGATGACAGGAATAAAAACAAAAAAGTTTCAATTATAGTAACAACTCATAGAGCTTACAGTGAAAATATATCGGAAGCACTAAAAGAAATTGACAAACTTTCAATTGTTAAATCAAAAACTGTTAAGGTAAGAATAGAGAACTAAAAGAGGTTAATATGAGTGCTTTTTTTACCGTATTTTTCGCAGTTTTACTTGCAGAACTCGGAGATAAAACTCAAATAGCCACATTGTTATTTTCAACAAATTCAAAATTGTCTCCGTTCTCGGTTTTTATTGCATCGTCTGCTGCACTGACTGTATCTTGTGCAATTGCCGTACTTGCAGGTACTTTTGCGAAAACATATTTACAACAAATACCGCTAAAATTAATATCGGGTATAGCTTTTATTCTTATAGGAGGCTGGACTTTATATGAATATTTTAAACATTAAAAAAATTGTAGGAGTTGCATTTGTTTTATTTTTTTGTATAAATTTTGCCGTTGCCGAAAAAGTAATTTTAAACGACGGAACAATTTATAAAGGCAGTATTCCTCATCAAGATGAAAATGTTGTTTTTGTAATACAAGGTGCCGATTTAATTAAAATAAAAAGACAGGATATTAAAGAAATAAAAACAGATGATACGGCAAGTAAAGATGTAATAAAAACTTTGGATTTGGATGAAGAATTAAATAATGTAATAGAAAAAGGAACAGAATTTATCATAAAAGCAGGTTATGACTGGAACGGTGATTATGAAGCTGATGGAGAAAAAATCTCAGCGCCAAACGGAGCTTCTTTCGGTGCGGAATTCTATTGTTATATTAAAAATATTTTGGGAATAGGTGTTGGTGTAGATGGTTGTAATCCGAGAAATGCAAAATTTGATAAAGGGGAATTTTATACAATTCCTATGTATTTATCAATTAAGTTAAGGTCACAACCTACACAACCTTACAAATATGGTTATGTTGTAGGACATGTAGGTTATAACCTATTTAATCCCGACGACACATTACAAAAATCCGTTGATATGGAAGGCGGTTTGTATTACGGTTGCGGTATAGGTATTGTTGTAAACCATATAGTTCTTGAACTACTTTATTCTATCAATAACGGTAAAGCCGGAAAGGAAGAAAAGGTTGATTTTAAATATTCAAAATATACAGCATCAGTCGGGTATGCTTTTTAAAAATATTGAGATGGAACTTAAAAAAGGAATATATAAACATTTTAAAGGTGATTATTATTTTGTTGAAGATGTTGCAATTCATAGTGAAACCGGTGAAAAATATGTGGTTTACAGAGCTTTATACGGTAATACCGGTTTGTATATAAGACCTTTTGATATGTTTGTATCGGAAGTTGACCATAAAAAATACCCTAATGTAAAACAAAAATACAGATTCGAATTTCAAGAAATACCGAGTAAAAAATCATAAAATTTCAAAACTGACAATTTTTTAATCATAGCCATTAGAAAAGACATCTTTTACCTGATGTAAAAATTCTAATGGCTTTTTTAATTTTTTTGCGACAATCTATTATGATAAAACTTAAAGAATGAACAACAGACGAAACCCTTTATTGGGATTTTTCGGATTCCCTACGAAATATATACCTACATTTTTTCTTTATTGCTTACAGTCTTTTGGCTTAATTCAAGAATATTCTCTTTTAAATTCCATGTTTTATATCAAGCGAAAAAAGTGTATTTGCAACTTTTTCACTTATTCTATAAAATTCTTAAATTTATTAATGCACAGTGGTTATTTCCATTTTGGAAATAACTACTCATCATTGCTGTGTTTTATTATGAAAAAATGTAAAATATATATCAATAAATTTTATTTAACAATTAGAAGGAGAATTTATATATGAAGAAAATAATAGCATTAATTTTGTGTATTATCGCTATATCATGTTTTGCTTTTTTTTACATCTTTCAAAAAAGCGATAAAATAAGTTTGGAAATTTCTCAGCCCGAGATAACAAAAATATCTTTGGATAAGGATAATAATAGTGTTTTATCCAATCCCGATAAAGTGTATATATACAATATACCGAATGACGATGTTTTTCTTCAAAGAGGAGACAATGTATCGGACTATATAACCGTAAGCCCTGATTTAAGAGGAAAATGGATTTTGGAAAACGATAAACCTAACTTCTTAAAAATAGTTTTTACACCTGAAAAAGATTGGCTTGCAAATAAAAAGTATAAAGTTTCCATAGATAAAAAAATATTTAAAAATCCGAAAAAAATAAAAAATTTTAATTTAAGTTTTTCTACGAATCCCGACAATGTTAATGTAGAAGATTTTTGTTTATGGCACAGTGAAAAAGATTTGTCTTTGTTCGGTATAAAAGCCGTATTAAAATTTGATTTTGCCGTTGAAGAACCGGAAATTGTGTTAACTTATAATAAAAAAGAAGTAAAACCGAAAATTACTTTTGACCAATATAGAAGATATTGCTTTATAAATTATGAACCTATCCAATTACTCAACAATAAACAGTCTGCGGAATTAAAAGTTTTTGATAAGAAAAAAGAGTTAGAAATTCCGGAAATGAGTGAGTTCTTTAAATTGAATGAAATAACAACGGACATTGTCGGAAAAGATGAAAATGCCGTACAGGCAATAATTATGGAATTCAGTGATTTTGTTTCTGCCGAAGAAGTTGAAAAAAATGTTGAAGTTTATTTGTTACCCGGTAATATTAATTGGAACGAAAAAACTTTAAAGTTTGCCGAAGGCTATTTAAAGAAATCCGAAAAAGTTGCCGTAAAAGCAATGCCGCAAGATGCTGCAGGAACGATAGTTGCTCTTAAATATAATAAGCCTTTATATAACAGATATTTATATATCAAATTAAAAAATACCGTAAAGAGTAAAAGTAATTACAATTTAAAAGAAACAAAAGCTTTTATAGAACCGATAAAAAATTATGAAACGGAATTAAAATTTATCGGTTATGGCAATATTTTAGCTGCTTCTGAGGATAAAAATTTAACCATATATTCCAGATTATTGGACGGTGTTGAGGTAAAAATTTCAAGATTTTTTCCGGACAGATTAAACCTGTTTGTTTCTCAAAATTTTTACAGGACAAACAGTTATTATGCTTATTATAATAACGACGATTACGAAAATGATTACGGCTATTACTATGATTACGGAATACAGGATAAAGATATTGCCGAAATTTTTACCGAAAGAATAAAACTTGTAAGCAGTCCTAATGTAAACTATTCGTCAATAGATTTAAGTAAATATATAAATAACGGTAAGCTGGGATTGTTTAATGTTGAAATATACGGTAACGGAATTAAACGTAAAAAATTTATTTTAATTTCCGATATAGGAATAATTTATAAAAAAGATGTTGATAACAGAGTAAAAGTTTTTTGTGTTTCCGTTTCATCCGGGTTACCTTTAGATAGTGCAAGAGTTTGTTTGCTTGCAAGAAACGGAACCGAACTTGTTGTGAAAAATACCGATTCCAACGGTACCTGCGAATTTGAAGATATTTCTGCTTATGTGAACGAGAAAGAACCTGTAGCCATAATTGTAAGAGGAAATAACGATGTTGCCTTTATTCCTGTAAATAGAGGTGACAGAGATATCGTATATTCAAAATACGATACAAGCGGAAGATCGGTAAAGGATATGAGATATAAACAAGCAGATTCTTATATATTTACGGATAGAGGAATTTATAAGCCTGGCGAAAAAGTAAAGTTTTCCGTAATTCTAATGAACGAAAACAAAACCGTTCTTAAAGGTTTTCCGATAAAAATTGAAATCGAAGATTGTGACGGCAGAACAGTGTTTAATAAAACCGTTTCATCTGCATCGGACGGATTCAACGAATATGAATTCCAATCGGAAACGACATCAAAAACCGGAATTTACAGAATAAATGTTTATAATGCATCTTCGAAAAACGATAGTTATTACTCAAAATTTCTTTCAAATTGCGAATTTAAAATAGAAGAATTTAAAGAATATAAATTAAAAATACAAACATCTGTTGAAGGCGGTTCACATAAAGGTTGGCAATCTTTTGAAGGACTTTCCGGAAAAGTAAATCTTCAAAACCTTTACGGTATTCCGGCACAAGGAAACGAAGTAAAAGCATCAATATCTTTGTTTCCGAGTAAATTTCATTTTGAAGAATATAAAGATTTTACCTTTTCGGATATTTCTTTGGATAATAAAGTAAATATAAAACCCGTTCAAGACAATCTTGAAACAAAGAAAACATCTTCGACAGGAGAAGTTTCTTACGACTTATCTTTTTCAAAATATGAATCCGGAACTTACAGATTATTATTTACCGCGGAAGGTTTTGAGCGTGAAAGCGGTTCAAGCGTAAAATCAACTTCTCAACAGTTAATTTCTCCCAATAAATATATTGTGGGATACAAAACATTAAGTAACCTTAACTTTATAGATAAAAATGCAAAAGCAGTTGTAAAATTCATTGCCATTGATAATGATTTAAAAAAGATAAGGTTGAATAAACTTAAATTAAAAACTTACAACCTTCAATATGTATCCGTTCCGGTAAAAGAGTATAACGGCAGATACAAATATCATTCCGTAAAACAAGAAAAAGAAGTTTCAAGCAAAGATTTTGCAATATCCGAAAACTCTACCGATTTTAGTATTGATACATCCGTTTCCGGAAACTACAAAATTGAAATTGTCGATGAGAAAGGAACAACTCTTTTAAGTATGGAATACATTGTCGCGGGTAATTCTAATCTCGGTTCTCAACTGGAAAAAAATTCGGAACTGTTTATCAATTTACGTAACGACAACATAAAACGCGGAGGAGAATTGGAATTTAATGTTACGGCACCTTTTACCGGAGTAGGATTAATTACAATTGAAAAAGATAAAGTTTATGCTTATAAATGGTTTACTATGGATACAAACAGTAAACTTTGCAAAATAACGGTTCCTGAAAATATTGATGACGGAGCATACTTAAATGTTTCTGTTTTGAAATCCAAAAACTCAAAAGAAATATTTTTAAATCCTCACAGTTATGCTTTAAAATATTTCAAAATTGCATCCGATACCACAAAAGAAGTAAAACCTAAAATAACGGTTCCGGAACTTGTAAAGCCCGGTTCGGAAATTAAAATAGAATATTCAACATCGGAACCTGCAAGGATTATTATTTACGGAGTTGATGAAGGAATATTGCAGGTGGCAAAATATAAAACCCCGGATCCTTTATCGTATTTCTTCAGAAAACCGGCACTTGATGTAACTTCTTACCAAACTTTAGATTTGTTCTTGCCCGAATTTTCCGTAATAAAGGAAGTTTACGGTATCGGTGGCGGTGCAAGTTTTGATTCGGAAGCAGATGCTCTCTTAAATGCCGGTCTTAATCCTTTTAAAAGACAAACACAAGCACCGGTAGTTTTTTGGTCGGGAATAATTGACAGTGATAAAACACCTAAAAAATACACATATAATGTTCCTGATTATTTTAACGGACGTTTAAAAATTATGTGTGTTGCAGTGGGTAAAAAAACTTCTTTCGGCAGCAGTGAAAAATCCGTTACCGTAAGAGCACCGATAGTTTTGTCGGCAGGAGCACCTGTTGTTGCAGCTCCTTCGGATGTTTTTGATGTTAATTTAAAAATTACAAACAGTAAAGAAAATTCCAAAGCCGGCGATTTTGAAGCCGTAATTTCGGTTTCCGATAATTTGGAAGTATCCGGAGAAAAAACAAAAAATATTCATATAGAATACGGCAAAGAAGATACTTTAAATTTTAAAGTCAAGGCACTTGATAAATTGGGAAATGCGGAAATTAAGTTTAATGTTATAGACAAACTTTCAGACAGCAAAGCAAAAATATCATCCGCATTAAGTATTCGTCCGGCAAGTGCTTATGCAACGGATATTACCGTAGGTGAAAGTAAAACCGAAAATTTTGATATAAAGAATTTTACAAATATTGATAGTTATAACGAATTTTCCGATAAGAATGTCGTCGTATCAAACAGTCCTTTGGTTATAGCTTTAGGATTGGAAAAATATTTGGAAAAGTTTCCTCACGGATGTACGGAACAGATTACAAGCCAATCTTATTCTTCAATAGCTTTGTACGGCCTTACGGAAGAAAACAGAACGATATTTAAACGTTACATTGAAAAGTTAGCTCCAAGACAAAGAGCTGACGGCGGTTTTTCTGCTTGGCCCGATTATGAAGGGGTCAGCGATTATGCTTCTTTATATGTATTACAATTTCTTACCGATGCACAAAATTTAGGATATGAAGTTCCTGCCGTAATGTTAAAAAAATTGTTGGATTGGACAAGAAACTTTATTAAAGAACCCAACGATAAACACGAGGCGAATTTGCAGGCCGAAGCCATTTATCTTTTGGCAAGAAATTCGATAGTGTTAACGGGACAATTGTCTAAGTTGGAAGATTTCTTTGATAATAATGTTAAAAATTGGCAGGGAACAATAGCCGGAGCATACATTGCTTCTTCTTACGAATTGTTGCAGAACGAAGATAAAGCACATGATATAATAAAGAAATTTAAAGTTAAAACGGACAAAAATGATAATCAAACTTATTCCGATTATGATTCCGATTTTGTTAGAAATTTAACATATATTTATCTTGTATCAAAACATTTCCCCGAACTGTTAAATAATCCTGAAATCACAAAAATAATACAAAATGCCATGGATAACATTGTGAACAAAAATTATAATACTTTAAGTTCGGCAAAAACCGTCTTAGCGGTTGCTTCATATTCAACGGCTAACAAAGATAAAGATGATAATATGGAAATTTTTATTGACGGACAAAAAGCGGAAAGAACACAAAACAGGCTCGGATTTATGCAAGCTGCAATTCCTGCTAAAGCAAAAAATATAAGTGTGAAATCAAGCACTATAGGTTCGCTCGGATTGTTTTATGCAATAACACAACAGGGCTATTTTAAAGATAAGAAACAAAAAGTATCAAAAGGCTTACAAATTGATAAAAAATATTTTGATAAAGACGGAAACGAAACAAATTTGGTCAGAGTAGGTGATGAAATCAAGGTTAAAATTACTGTCAAAACAACAGACAAAAAGTACGTATCAAATATAGTTGTAACGGATTTGTTGCCCGGCGGATTAAGTATTGTTTCCGGAAGTTTAAACGGTACCTTTGACAGTTTTGATATTAGAGAAGACAGAATATTGATTTATACATCTGTCAGTTCGGAACCCAAAGAGTTTTCTTATGAAGCAAAAGCCGTAGCTTCGGGAAATTTTGTGTTGCCTGCGGTTGAAGCTTGTCATTTATATGATTTAAACAGATATGCCGTTTCAAGCGATTCCGTATTTAAAGTAAACCCGCGTAAGTAAAAAGCTGATTAATTGTTAATAAACCGAGATTTGCCATGTTAATATTTTTAAGAAAGTATGCCAAAAATATTATTTCTTTTATAATAATATGTTTTGCAATTATTTTAATAATAAGATTTTTCCCCGGACAAAAAATCTTAAACGATTATACTTTTTCAAAATCATTTTTTTCGCGTGACGGGAAACTTTTACGAGTTACCGTTTCTTACGATGACAAATACAGAATTTTTTATCCGTTAAACGAAATACCCGAACAAATTCAACAGGCGGTTTTGATGTATGAAGATAAAAATTTTTATTTTCATATCGGCATAAATCCGGTTTCTCTTTTAAGAGCCGTAAAAACCACTTTCATAACAAAAAACGGAAAACAAGGTGCATCTACAATTACAATGCAAACGGTAAGAATTCTATATAATTTAAACACTAAAACCGTTGCAGGAAAAATTAAACAAATATTTTTAGCTTTATGGCTTGAGATGAGATATTCCAAAAAAGATATTTTGGAAGCATATTTCAATATAGCACCTTACGGTTATAATATCGAAGGAATAGGTGCCGCATCATTAATTTATTTTAATAAAAGGTTAAAAGATTTAGAGTTGCACGAACAGCTTACACTTGCGGTTATTCCGCAAAATCCGAATATCAGAAGGCCATCCGTAAAAACCGGATTTAAAAAAATGAAAGTTGCAAGAAATATATTGTATAACAAGTGGAAAAAGAAATATCCTCAATCAAAAAACAAAGAACATTTTTTTGATATGTATATGGATATAAAGAGTCCTAAAGAGTTACCTTTTTATGTTCCTCATGTTGTAAATTATTTAAACTCAAAAATAAATAAAAATGAAATTTATACAACCATAGATTTAAAACTTCAAATTTTGTTTGAAGAATGCATAAAAAAATATATAGACAGAAATAATTCGTTGGGCATAAAAAATGCTTCCGTATTGTTGGTGAACACAAAAACAATGCAGGCTGAAGTTGCCGTAGGTTCTGCCGATTTTTTAAATAACGATATTTTGGGGCAGATAAACGGAGTAAGGGCGAAAAGGATGGCCGGTTCGGTATTGAAAACTTTTATTTACGGTTTAGCTTTGGAAAACGGTCTTATTTGCCCGACAACATTATTAAAAGATACGTTTCATTATTTTTCCATTTATGCACCCGAAAATTCCGACAGACAATTTATCGGACCTGTTTTTGCACAAGATGCACTTGTTAACAGCAGAAATATTCCCGCAATAAAACTGTTGCAGGATGTCGGTATAGAAACATTTTTAAATCTTCTTAAAACCGCAGGTGTAACAAAACTTAAATCTGCCGAACATTACGGTGTAAGTGCCGCGATAGGTACCATAGATGTTTCCGTTGAAGAAGTTGCAAAGTTATATTCTTCTTTATTGAACGGTGGAAAAACAGAAGAAATAAAATATACTACGGATGACAAAAACAAATCGGATACGGAAAAAGACAAAACAATATTTTCAAAAGAAACAGCATTTATTTTGTTTGATATGTTATCGCACAATCCTGCTCCGCAAAATTTTAATATAAAAGATAAATACGGTAACAAAATAAAAGTTGCATGGAAAACAGGAACATCTTACTGTTTTAAGGATGCTTGGGCAGCCGGTGCATTCGGTGATTATGTTTTGGTTGTTTGGGTTGGCAATTTTTCTGGAGAAAGTAATTCTAATTTTTGGGGAAGAACAGCAGCCGGAAACCTGTTTTTTGAACTTATAAGAACGGTTGTTCTTAATAAAAAAGAGCAAAACTTTTTTGCTCCTGACATAAAAGATTTGAATATAAAAAAAATACAGGTTTGTTCCGTAAGCGGAGCTATTGCAAATAAATTCTGTCCAAAGACAACGGATTGTTATTTTATACCGGAAAAATCTCCCATAAATTTATGTGATATTCACAGAAACATTTTGATAGATAACAAAACGGGTTTAAGAACAAATGTTGAAGTTAAAGGAAAAACTCATTATGAAGTATACGAATTTTGGCCGTCTGATATTTTAAGTTTGTTTGAAAAGGCAGGCATAAAGAAAAAACTTCCTCCGAAATATATGCCGAACATACAATCGGAAGATATAACATTATCCGGAAATCCGCCGAAAATATTTTTACCGTTGGAAGATATTGTTTATAAAACAGAACCCGGAAACAAAGTTATTCCTTTAAAAGCCGATATTGATGCCGATGCTAATACTATTTATTGGTTTGTTGACGGCAATTTTGTAGGCAACAGTAAAAAGAACGAAACTCTTTTTATAACCGCTTTAAGCGGTAAACACAATGTTATCGCAACGGATGATTTAAACAGATTTTCCTCATCTTCATTCACTGTGGAATACTAAAATTATTATGGCGAAACAACTTCATCTTTTAAATTCTATTTTTTATCTCAAATGAAAAAAGTGCATTTGCAACTTTTTTGCGACAACATCCGGTCGCAAATTTTGTATAATATTTAAAACTTAAAAAAGGAGGAAACTTATGTTTAACGATGTGTTAGGTAAGATAAAAAGGTTAATGTATATAGCAAACGAGTTGGATAACGGTGAAATAAGAGTTTCTTCAATAGCAAATAATTTAGGTGTGTCGGTCAGAACAATTCAAAGAGATATACAAATATTGGAATCAGGCGGTTTTGCTATAAGCCCTTTATCAAGAGGGATATATTCCTTTGTTGACGGGTTCTCCTTAAAAAAGATGAAAATATCCTGTGAAGAGTTTGCAATGCTTGCTGTGTTTTCAGATATAGCAAATGCTTTAGGTGATAAATTCTCAAAGACATATTCTTCCTTAAAGAACAAAGTATTAGAGCATAATAAAGTTCAAGAAAGCCCGTTCTTTGTTAAAATGCTTAAAGGCAGAGAATACAAAGATACGGAAATTACAAGAAATTTGGAAATGGCAATAGAATGTTCTTATAAAATAAAAATTGAGTATAAAACAGCCAAGAAAGAAGAAAATATAAACAATGTCCCGATAAAACCGTTAAAGTTATTATGGTTTGACGGTTTTTGGTATCTGTTGGCATTAGGATATAAAAACAGACTTCTTAAATTAAGACTGGAAAAGATTACATATTGTAAAGTTTTAGACGATACATTCTCAAAACCTAAGAACTTACAGAACATACTGGACGAAAGTGTAAACATCTGGTTTGAAACAAAAAGAGATAAACGAGCTGTTTTAATTGTAGATAAGAAGGTATCAAAGTATTTTAAAGAGAAGAATTACTTCCCTAAGCAAAAGGTTATCAAAGAATATAAAACAGGCGACATACTTTTGGAATGTTACTTTGCTAAAGAAGAAGAAATATTACACACAATACTACAGTGGATTCCTTATATTACGGTAAAAGAACCGCAACATTTAACCGATAGCATAAAAACAAGAATAAAAAATTACCAAACAAAATTAGGCAATACAAAACATTGAATATTATGTTTTGAATAAGATATAATAAGTAAATGTGTAAGTAAAAAAACAAAAGGAGTATCGATTATGGCAGAAAGTATTGATATTAAAGCATTAAACGAAAAAGTAAAACAGCAGTCGTCTGCAATGATGGCTCTTTTAAACGAAGTGTCAAAGGTTATAGTAGGGCAAAGATATATATTGGAAAGAATGCTTGTCGGGTTGCTAACCGACGGGCATATATTGCTTGAAGGTGTTCCCGGGCTTGCAAAAACATTGGCTGTAAATTCTATGGCAAAAGCAGTATCAGGTGACTTTAAAAGAATACAGTTTACTCCTGATTTGCTTCCTTCGGATTTAACAGGAACTTTAATTTATGATGCAAAACAAGGTAACTTTACCGTTAAAAAAGGTCCTGTATTTGCAAATTTCATTTTAGCCGATGAAATAAACAGAGCTCCCGCAAAAGTGCAAAGTGCTTTTTTGGAAGCCATGCAGGAAAGGCAAGTTACATTGGGCGATACAACTTATAAATTACCGGAACCTTTTTTGGTTTTGGCAACACAAAACCCTATAGAACAGGAAGGAACTTATCCTCTTGCAGAAGCACAAGTTGACAGGTTTATGTTAAAATTAAAATTAGGTTATCCTACCGAAGAAGAAGAAAAGACAATTCTTGCAAGATATTCTTCCAGAGCAAAAATAGAAGTAAATTCAGTTTTAACTTTACAGGATTTGGAAGAAGCCAAAAAAGCCGTAGATGCTATTTATGTTGACGATAAAGTTAAAAATTATATAGTAAGCATTGTTTTTGCTACAAGATATCCGGAAAAATATAATTTAAAAGAATTAAAGAATTTTATAGCTTTCGGTGCATCTCCAAGAGCAACAATTAATTTAAATTTAGCAGGTAAAGCATTGGCATTTTTAAACGGAAGAGGTTTTGTTACACCCGAAGATATTAAAGATATAGGGCATGATGTTTTAAGACACAGAGTTCTTACAACTTACGAAGCGGATGCACAAGGTTTAACAAGTGACGATGTAATTAAACAAATTTTTGACGGTGTTGAAGTTCCGTAGAAAATTGCAGAGCAATTTGGTTTATAGTTTGAACTGTTAACTACTTACTCGAGATTTTATTTTGTAACAAAAGAAAATTTGAAAAGTTAAAGGGAATTAAATTGTTAAATTCCGAAATATTATCAAAAATAAAAAAAATAGAATTACGGTCAAAGAAACTCGTTGATGATGTTTTTTCAGGTAAATACCACAGTGTATTTAAAGGGCAAGGACTTGAGTTCAGCGAAGTTAGGGAATATGTTCCCGGTGACGATATAAGAAGAATATCCTGGACAGTTACCGCAAGAAGAGATAAAGCTTACATAAAAAAATACGACGAGGAAAGGGAACAAACCGTTATGTTTGTTACCGATTTAAGTGCTTCCGGTTTATTTGGAAGTGCGGAACGGACAAAAAACGATTTGATTGCCGAACTTACTGCCGTACTTGCTTTTTCCGCATTAAAAAACAATGATAAGGCAGGGCTTCTTGCTTTTACCGATATTATTGAACAATATGTTAAACCGCAAAAAAACAGAAAACATATTTTAAGGTTAATAGATATAATATTGAGTTATAAACCTAAAAACACCAAAACGAATATTGAAAATGCTTTGCAATATTTGAATAAATTATGTAAGAGAAAAGCTCTTGTTTTTTTGATATCGGATTTTCAGGATAAAAATTTTGATAAATTATTAAAAGCAACCGCAAACAAACACGACTTGGTTTGTGTCAGAATTTGCGACCCTAAAGAAACAGAAATTCCTAAAAAAGGCATATTCTGTCTGCAGGATACCGAAACGGGATTATTTTTTGATGTTGATTTTTCTTCAAAAGAAGTTCAAAACCAATACTATAAAAATTTTAAAGAACACGAAAAATTTTTAGATGAAACTTTTAAAGCGGCAAAAGCCGATGTTATAAATATACAGACCGACAAGCCATATATAATAGAACTTATAAAGTTTTTTAAGAGCAGAGAAACAAAAGTATTAAAGAAATATTAAAGATGAAAAAATTATTAATTTTATTATTGTTTTTTACGGTATCGAATGTATTTGCATTCGAAGAATCTTTTGAACCGAAAGAAAATTTAACCGTAGGTGACAGAGCAGTATTATCGATAAAAGCAAACGGTTTAACACTTGACAGTTTGGATAAAGAAAAATTACCGAATTTAAATTTCGGTGATTTTGAGTTGCTTGATATAAAACAAGGTAATGACGGTTCGGTTGATTTTGTTTTGACAAGTTTTAAAGCAGGCAAAGTCGAATTATTATCGGTAGATATTCCATATATTGTCAACGGTGATAATAAATTCGTAAAAACAACGGCACAACCCATAGAAATAAAAAGTGTAATGGACCCGCAAAAACCAAGCCAAGATATTGCCGATATAAAAGGTATTTTTGTTTACGGGCATGGTATCAGTTGGTATTTAAAATTGTTATTAATATTATTGTTACTTGTTGCAATAGGTTATTTAATTTATCTTTACATAAAAAAGAAAAACAGAAAACCTACACAAGAAGAAATTATTATGGCAATACCTCCGAAAGAATATGCAATAAGCCAACTTGAAAAGCTTAAAGAAGAAAACCTTATAGAAAAAGGACAAATTAAAGAATATTATGACAAACTGTCCGACATTTTAAGGTTTTATGTTTCAAGAGTTTATAAAATAGACGGTATGGAAAAAACTACTAACGAACTTTACAGATTATTAAAAAAATATGCTCCTATGGATTTTAACAGAGATTTAAAAGAATATTTGGTAACATGCGATTTTGTTAAATTTGCAAAAGCAGTTCCTGCCGCTGAAGAAATGGAAAACGATTTTATAAAGGCAAAAGGTTTAATAGAAAGAATATGAGATTTTTATATGTTTATTTACTTGCTTTAATTCCTATAATTTTTGTTTTATTTTTCTTAAAAGAAAAATATTATAAAAAAACCGCTGTAAAATTTTCTACGGCATCTTACTTTGAAAACAAAAAAAGTTTAAGAGTAAAATTTTTGTGGCTTCCGTCATTATTTATTTTGTTAGGTTTAAGCCTTTGTATTGCCGCACTTGCAAGGCCGCAAAGTTCTTCAAAATATGAAACATTTTTTGCCGAAGGTATAGATATTATGCTTGTTATGGATACATCCACAAGTATGCAGGCAATAGACCCGACTGTAAATTTATCAAGGATAGATTCGGCAAAGCAACAGGCAAAAAATTTTATATTAAAAAGAGCAAGTGACAGAATAGGAATAGTGGTATTTAGCAGTATTGCTTTTACACAATGTCCGCTTACTTTAGATAAGGATGCTTTAATAAATTTTGTCAATTCTATTGATACGGATATAACAAAAGCTGATGGAACTGCCATAGGAAGTGCATTGGCAACAGCTGTTAACAGATTATCGAAAATAGAAGCAAAAAGTAAAGTTATTATTTTATTGACCGACGGAAATAACAATGCCGGCGAAATAGACCCTTTAGTAGCGGCACAACTTGCAAAAGACAGCAACATAAAAGTTTACACCGTCGGTATAGGCAGCATAAAAGATTATTATGTAGTACAGGATTCGTTTTTCGGTGCAAGGCAAATACAAGCTCAAGACGACTTAAACGAAATTTTATTAAAGGAAATAGCTAAAAAAGCTGACGGTGAATATTTTGCTGCTAAAAATTCGCAAGGGCTTGAAAATGCTTTTACAAGTATCGACAAATTGGAAAAAACAAAACAGGAATGGACAAAATCGGTAAATTATAACGAGCAATATTTAAAATTTTTAATACCGGGTTTTTGGCTTTTAATAATAGGTTTTTTACTTTCAAGAACATTTTTTAAAAGGTTACCTTAACAATGTTTGAACATTTTACATGGCTTTTAGGTTTGGTTGTTGTAATATTTATTTTATTGATAATTTATTTTATTACATATAAATTATCAATAAAAACCGTTAACGAGTTTACAAAAAAATCTTTTTTAATAAACATAAACTTTAAAAGAAATATCATTAAGAATATTTGTTTCTTTTTAGCTTTACTGTTTATTGCTTTTGCGATAGCAAGGCCTAAATGGGGTTTAAAACAGGTAGAAGCAAAATCTTTATCAAGTGATATTGTTGTCGCAATTGATGTTTCAAAAAGTATGTTGGCACAAGACTTAAAACCGGACAGGCTGACAAGAGCTAAAATGGTATTTAAAGATTTAACGGAACATTTAAAAGGACAACGAATAGGTTTAATTGCTTTTGCAGGTAAAGCTTATTGGCAATGTCCTTTAACTTCGGATATGAAAGTATTTGAAATGTTTTTATCATTACTTGACACCGACACCGTTCCGTTTGCAGGAACAGATATTGCAGCAGCAATTAATTTAGCATGTAAAAGTTTGGAAAAAATTCCGTCAAATACAAA
>Ga0310690_10003727_pt1 | contig 22472 bp, 17 predicted proteins | sample AusTroGonzalo_MG_2_FD_207661 | JGI IMG/M metagenome (GOLD analysis project Ga0310690, IMG submission 207661) | Bovine rumen microbial communities from tropical cattle in Woodstock, Queensland, Australia - Gonzalo_04 (v2) (version 2) | ecosystem: Host-associated > Mammals > Digestive system >... | reverse complement strand
AAGGGATGTTTCTTCGGAACCGACGAAATTTTTTGATGAAAAACAAATGGCGTGCCGAAAAGATTGAAAAGAAGCAGGTGATGTCTTTCCAATATGAATATTCTCTTCTTTAATGTATGAAGACGGTTTAAATAAACCGACTTCATCAACCACCAAAATCTCTCCTTTTTGAAAACCTTTTGCCCCAACATAACCAATATTTATAATTGTATCAGAGTCGGTAATTGTGCCGTCTTTTAAACACCTTGTGAGTGTTTTGATAACATTGACTCTGCCTTCTCCTGTGATAATTATGTCACAGTTTTCATCCTTTAATTGAGATTTATCTGCTTCATCTTCATTGGCTACCAAAACAATAAATTTATGTTTGGAGATGTTCGAAGAATTTTGATTGATATGGGGCATTATATAATCCTTTTTAAAAGGGGCTGTTTGATACAGCCCCGAGGGGTTTAATCTTCATATTCCACGCTAGGGAAACGGGCATCCAGTTTGAATTGCTTAAGTGCGGTTTCAAACGGAACCGTTTCCTGTTTATCCGTTCCGAAATGTCTGATGGTGACGGTGCCGGCCTCTTTTTCCTTGGCCCCGACAACCAGAATAACGGGAATCTTTTTCAGCGAGTGTTCACGAATTTTATAACTGATTTTTTCATTTCTGAGATCCGTTTCAACCCGAATACCGGCCACGAATAAACGGTGTGCCAGTTGCTTGACATAATCATCCTGATCGGAAGAAATGGGGGCAACAACGACTTGAACCGGAGCTAACCAGAACGGGAAAACGCCTGCACAATGTTCAATTAACACACCCGAAAACCGTTCCAATGAACCGAACAAAGCACGATGCAACATGATCGGACGATGTTTTTGGCCGTCTTCACCGATATAGGTCACATCAAAGCGTTCCGGCAGATTTAAGTCGGCCTGTAAGGTTCCTAATTGCCATTCACGACCGATGGCATCTTTCAGTTTAAAGTCCAACTTTGGTCCGTAAAAAGCGCCGTCCCCGGCATTGATGGTGTATTGATAGCCCATGTCGGATAAGGCCTCACCCAATCCCTGTTCCAGCATATCCCAAATTTCGTCCGTTCCGATCCGCTCGGTCGGTCGGGTGGAAAGTTTAATCGCAACGTCCTTTAGGCCGAAATCTTTATAAATATCAAGCATGAAACGAACAACGCGTTGGCATTCTTCCTTAAATTGTTCGGGGGTGCAGAAAATATGGGCGTCATCTTGTGTAAAGGCGCGCACACGCAATAAGCCGTGTAAAGCCCCCGAAGCCTCATACCGATGGACACGACCGAATTCGGCAATCCGTTTGGGCAGATCCCGATAACTGGTGATACCTTGTTTGAAAACCAAAATACCGCCCGGACAGCTCATGGGTTTGATTGCAAAAGTTTTTTCTTCAATCGTTGTGGTATACATGTTTTCACGATACCAATCCCAATGGCCGGATGTTTCCCAAAGAACTTTATCCATGATTTGCGGCGTGTTGATTTCAATATAATCTTCAGCCAGTTGGCGCCGGCGCATGTAAGAAATAAGAGTTTGGAAAAAAGTCCAACCGCGCGGATGCCAAAAAACATCGCCGGGGGCGTATTCTTCAAAATGGAACAGATCCATTTCACGACCCAACTTCCGGTGATCGCGCTTTTCGGCTTCGGCCAGCAGATCAAAGTAGGCCTTCATATCCTTTTCAGACCAAAAAGCCGTTCCGTAAACCCGTTGGAGAGATTCCTTGGTGGCATCGCCCCGCCAATAGGCAGCGGCAACCTTGGTTAATTTGAACGCTTTACCGACCAGACCGGTACGCGGCAAATGCGGGCCACGACAAAGTTCTGTATAATCCCCTTGAGTATAAAGAGAAACGGTTTTCACATCATCAGGCAGATCGTTTATCAATTCAACTTTATACTTTTCACCCTTGCTTTCAAACAATTTAACAGCATCTTTGCGGTCCATTGTTTGACGGACAATCGGCAAATCGGCCGCGATAATTTTGGCCATTTCGGCTTCAATTTTGGGCAGATCTTCTTCTTTTAAAATAATACCGAAAAAGTCGTAGTAAAAGCCGTTTTCAACAGCAGGTCCGATCGTTACTAAAGCTTGAGGATACAGAGTTTTGACGGCCTGAGCCAAGACATGGGCGGTCGTGTGACGCAAAATGGAAAGCGATTCCGGATTTTTACTTGTTATGACAGAAATCGTTGCATCTTGGGTAATAAGGGTTGTTAAATCGGTGATTGTGTCATTGACCTTAACGGCCAAAGCATGTTTTGCCAAACCTTCGCTGATTTTTTGAGCAATCTGTAGGCCAGACACCGGCGAATCAAATTGTAGTTTTGCCCCATCGGGCAGAGTGATTTCTATCATTTTATATTTCCTTTTTAAAAATTAAATTGACCCCAACAACGGGCCCGCCCGCTATTATAAGCAAAAAGACAGAAAAAGTCAATTATTCTTTTTCTTTTAAATACTCTTCAGCGGCACGGCGTGTCATCTCATTTAAATAACGACGATTTTGATGTGGCATCAGCGTGCGGGCCACGGGTTTGGGCCGATAGCTGTTTGTCGGAACGGGAATTTCAACATAAACAGGTAAATTTTGACCCTCAAAAAAAGAGCGATTACGACGCCAATATTGTTCAAACGGATAACGGACCGAATGCTGATAAGATTTTTCCGTATCTGTAAAAACAAGGATGGCATTTTTTTCGGTCATGGTGCCGGATAAAGAAAGCCAACGTACCCAGTGAATCGGATAATCCGCCACTAAATCGTCGTTGGTACCCTGACGTAATTGTTTGCGTTCGGTGTTTGTTAGCCCCTTGAGCATATTTGAATCGCGACTGAGCACCTTTAAGTGAAGAGTTCTTAATTGATCATCGGAAAGAGGGGCAGAGTCAATCGTTTCATCCGGTAAAAGCTGAATGCGCTGAATCGGTTTATCAACGAAAGGATGATTTGTGATTTTTAAAGTGATTTCACTTTCAGATGTAACGGTTTCAATGCGGGTGTTTTGAGACGTTTTGAGAAGACGGTCAAAAAATCTGGATGAGCTTTTGTTGTTTTCGTACCAAGCCTGACATAAATCTTCTGTTAAAACGGGTGGAAAAATCGGAATTTCCAACTGAATATAATCATAATCTTTGATGTGTTCTTTTAAGAGTTTTAAAATAGGAAACCAAAGCATATGCCGCATGTTATAGGCCACATCGTTACGAACATAAACCTGATCCTTGGGATCGGGATTGATTTCCCGGATGGTGGCAGGTTGAAACGAATAAGGGTAACTGTGCGAATAGCCGGGAATTGTCCGTTCGGGTAAATTTTCCAATAATCCTTTTTTCTTAAGCTGGCGTTGGAGAACAGCCGCTTCACGGCGCAAATCATCAAAAGAAGGGATCGGGCCCCGCCCCGTCCATTTGATTTGACGAACGGGCCAGTTGTCCGGTCGCTTACCGGGAATATAAATATGCAAAAAAGTACCGTTATCTTCCTGGGCTATTAAGAAACGTTCCGTATCATCCATTTGGGGATCCTTTGCTGGTGCGGTTGAACAGCCCAATTATACACCCAATATCAAAAAAATTCAAGGAAAAGTATGACAAAAATGACAACTAATTGTAAAAAAACGATAAAAAATATAAAAACGGTATTTTTTGATAAAAATAAAAATGCTTTTCTTTTTCATAAAAATAGAGTAGCATAAAAAAGAGTGATTTTTGAAAAAGGAGATAATCTATGCAAGCCCCTGTTTATAAAGCCGTTTCCAGACCGCCTCAGGTTTTTGGGGCACCGATGTTTCCCGCAATTCTTAATTTTGTCATTCAAATAGCTATTATGATAATAGCACAAGGAATTTTTCCGGGGCAAGTTGATCCGGATGTTTTTGTAACCTCGTTCCTGATTGTTCATGTGGGGTTAATTATTTGGGGGCAAAAAGAACCGCACTTATCCGGGATATTGTTGTCTCAAAACATGATACGGTCGCATTGGACACAGGAAGGGGAATTGAAAGACAGTCAGGTATTGATCCCCGTTGTTTTTGAGGAAAACAGTGTTCGATACAAAGGAGGCTTTATTGCCCGTGTGTTTCGGTTAAATAAATCAATTCAGGGGGTTACAAATTGGAGACAATGGCTGACAGATTTAGATCCGTTTGAGGTTGAGGCGCGTGTGGTTGTGTCCAATGCGGAGTTCACACATATCATTTTGTCAGTTGGAGAGGAAAAAGCTTTGGAACAGCTAAATGAGGCCACACAAGGGGTTCGGTCCATGTTAGGTGATTTTGACCCGGTTTTATTATCGGCAGCAGATGCTAAAATGTTCTTGGAAAAAGAATTAAAAGGCGGTGTTCGTTTTTCAAAAAACAACAGTTGTCTGATTTTAGGAAATCATCAAGAGTATATGACAAGTGTTTCTATTGTTTCGTTGGGGGATCAGATGGATTCTCGGATGTTTGAAGAAATTCTGTCCGCAGAAAATGAAATTAAAATTCAACACGGCATCAAGTTTGTTCCGAATAATAAGGCTGTTCCTTTGTTGGTTCACCAGCGCAAAATGGCTTTTTTTACGACTTTTTCCCAACAGGTATATGAACAATATACGACGATATTGGATAAATTAAGTCATTTTCAGGAGTTCCCAGAAATTTTGTGTTATTACAGCATTAATATTTTTGTAACCGCCAGATCGGTGGCCGAATTAAATCAGAGTGTCAGGCGAATTCGGGCTGTTTTAGATAAATATCGTTTCAGATCAATTAGGGACAATGCTTTGAACCAGGTGACCTTTCTGACCCAATTTCCGGTATGCCGAAAATATCCGCGTGTGTTCTTGTGTCCGTCCGAGACAATTTCCGTGGCCTTGAGTGCCGTGAAACAGAGTAGTGAAAAATACAAATGGGGAGCAACATTTTAAATCGTTTTATTTATGCTTGCATTTTGAAAAAAAATGGTTAAAATAACTGTCAAGAGGATAAAAAATGAGAGAACCGATCTTAAAATCCGTTGCTATGCCGCCAAAATTGTTTTGGGCGCCGATGTTTGTCGCGTTCATCAATTTTGTGATACAGGGCGCCATTATGTTTGTCCTGATGGGGGTGCTGGGGGGAGAATACAACCCGCTGATGTCCCTGCTTACAATTTTGCTTGTGCATATCATTTTGATTGCTTATGGTGTCCGCGAACCGCATATGTCAAAAATTATGCAATCGCGGGGGCCTTTTTTAGTGCCGTCAAGAAATGTGTATTACAGCCGGGGAAATAAATTGGCGAATTAAAAAAATGAGGGGTAAATGAACGATACGATAAATTTGACACTAACGGACATGATCTGGCAAACAGCCGGTGATTGGGTAACGATACTGTTGATTGTTTGTATCGTGGGAGCCATGATTATTGCGGCTACGTTTGTGACAAAGTTGGCCGATAAAATTTTACCCAAACCCAAGGAAACACGGGTTGCCGATTTTTTACCTTTTAACAGACTGGACGAGGATGGGGCCACCATCCATTTACGCAACAATAATATGTGTCGTGTGATTGAGGTGGAAGGGGCGGATACAACCCTGGTGCTGCCGGAAGAAAGAGCCACTTTTGCCGCAGCACGAAAGCAGTGGATTGATTCCATGGCGGAGTTGGAAATCGTATCGCGGGTAATTACCGTTCGGGAATTGGTCCCTCTGCATGAAAAAGAAGCCTTCCAAAAAGAACCGCTTTTGAAGGTTATTTCAACCCGTTGGCTGGACAGTTTGCACCGGATTTTTAAGAACAGGCACTACATCGTTTTGTCGGTCAATGACAGAAAAAATGCCATTAAAGATTTGGATCAGGCGACTAATGCCACTTTGACCATTTTGGATATGTATCATCCGGTTCTGATCTCAGAAAAAACACCGGAGAGGCATCCGGACAAAAGCCCTTTCTGGTTGTTTGCCAGGCTGATGAGCCCTTTGTCGCGCCCCAAGCCCGTCATTCATGGTGAAACGGGAGAGGTTCTCAATGAGCTGTTGACGGCCGATTATATTCATTTTACCAAAGACAACGGAATTATCCGCTTTTTTGCCGGGGATCGGGAGAAAATGGGAATTGTAATGGGAATTCGTCGACCGGGTGATTTTATGGATGAGCAAATGATTGCGGATATCATGTCCATAGATTGCGAGCTGACGATTTTGCATAATATTAAATCCATTCCGTCGGTGAAGGCAAATGCCCTTTTGATACAACAGCGTAAAATGGCCTATTTTACTACCTTTTCGCAAAACGTGTATAACCAGTACACAACCGCTTTGGAGTGGATGGACCAATCTGATGCCGACGGTCAGTCCATCAATGAATATTCTATGTCGGTCTTGATCTTTGGAGATTCAAAAGAAGAGTTAAAATTCGGTCAGGAAGAGGTTGAAAAGATTTGTCGTATTCACAATGTGACGCCGGTCAGAGACGGTTGGGCGGCACAAGCTGTCTTCTTTGCCCAGTTGCCGACTTATGATATCTATCCCAGAACCTTCCTGTATTTATCGCGGGTAATTGCCTGTGCCATTTGTGTGGACCGGGTGGCGGAAGGACGTCAAAAATCAGACTGGGGTCCGGTGCCTTTGTCTTATTTCAGAACGGTGATCGGAACACCCTATGCCTTTCAGTTCCATGTATCGGAAGATGCTTATGCGGTGGCGCATACAGCTCTGATCGGTCCGACCGGACAAGGTAAAACAACGTTTTTCTCGTTCATGGCGGGGCAGGCTCAACGTATTCCCGATTTGAACGTCTATTTCTTTGACCGCAATAACGGTGCCAAGATTTTCGCTTTGATGCAGGGGGCCCCGTATGTGAAGTTTGACGGCGGTGCGGATTCGGTATCCTTAAATCCGTTTGCCATTCCCGATACATCGGATAATCGCGCCTTTTTGAGAACATGGCTGAGGGATATTACGGGAGGAACGGATGCCGTTTCAGAGCAGGAAATTGCCCGGGCGGTAACCACTTCGTTTGAATATTTGCGGCCGCAAGAACGACTTTTGAAAAACCTGTATAAGAGTTGTTTTGCCAACGGCGGCTATATGCGGCGGGAACTTTTGCGGTGGATTGATGATGAGCAGTATGGGCGAATCTTTAATTCATTGGAAGATAATTTGGAATTGGACAGTCGTTATATGGGCTTTGATTTTACAACGATTTTCCAAGATGGTGTATTATCACCGGCGGTGGTGAGCTATGTAATGCACCGTATTCATACGCTTGCGACCCAAAAAGGAACGCCGACCATGATTATGATTGATGAAACGGCGCCGATGTTGGAGCATGAAATGTTTAAGGAGAGCTTTATTGTAGGACTTCGGGAAGGTCGGAAAAAACGGCAGGCTTTCCTGTGCGCCTTCCAACAGCCGAAATTCTTGGATGATCACGGTTTGGGCGATGTGATTCGCGGTCAGTGTCAGACGGTGGTCTTCTTTAGAAATCCGCAGGCGAATGCTTCGGACTATGCCTCGTGGAATCTGTCACCCCGCGAAATGAACTTCATCATGGGGAAGGAATTCACCGATCATAAATATGCCATTTTGGTCAGTCGTCCGGCTATTCACGAGTCCGTTATTTTGGATATTGATTTGTCGGGGTTGGGTCCTTATCTGAAAGTGTATTCTTCCGGTAATAAAAATGTTATTTTGGCCGAACAGTTGGCTGCGCAAATTCCGGATGTGGATGCCCTGGTACAGGCGTATCTGCAACGGGCTCCATAGAGAAAGGGTTGAGTTATGCATCCATGGCATCAGGTTGAATTGTATTCGGAAAATCCGGATATTATTCCGGCGATTATTGAGGTTCCCAAAGGATCCCAGATTAAGTATGAATTGGATAAAAAAAGCGGATTGGTGAAGGTGGATCGAATCCTTTATAGTGCGGTTCATTACCCCGCTAATTACGGCTTTGTTCCGCAAACCTATTGTGCGGATAATGACCCGTTGGATATTTTGGTCCTGGGGCAGGAAAGTGTGGCTCCCTTATGCATCATGAGAGCTAGACCCATCGGAGTTATGAAGATGATCGACAGCGGTGTGGCCGATGATAAAATTATTGCCATCCACGAAGATGATCCGCAATATAATTGCTATCATCACATTAATGAATTACCGCCTCATACCTTAAGAACGTTACAACGGTTTTTTGAAGATTATAAAATTTTGGAAAATAAACAGGTTAAAATTGAATCGTTCTTGGGGCCGGACAATGCAAAAGAAATTTTAAAACAGGCCTTTGAATCATATCAGGAACAAAAAGAAAATTTAATGGGGTATACCAAATGTCTTTTAGATTAGCGCCGGGATTGGACCAAAAAGAGTTCATCTGTGATTTACCGTTTTGTCGGGTATTGTTGGAGGATAATTCGGATTATCCCTGGATATTTTTAGTGCCCCGCAAAGAAAACGTTCATAATATGTTGGACCTTTCAACGGAGGAACGTTTGACCTTAATGCGCGAAATGGAAATCGCGGAAAAAGCGATGAATAATATCTTTCATCCCACGCAGACCAATATTGCTATGATCGGTAATAAAACACCGCAATTACATGTTCATATCATTTGTCGGTTTAAGGGGGATATGTATTGGCCCGATACGATTTGGGGAAGACCCGGTCAGCCCTATTTAGCAACCATGAAAGCGCAAACCGTTCAACAGATTAAAAAGGAGATTTTGTCCCTATGTCAAAAGTAGCCGTCCTGATTCCGACCCGTTTAAAATCAACAAGACTGCCAAATAAACCGTTGGCCATGATTAACGGCAAACCGTTGATCCAGCATGTTTATGAACATGCGATTCAGGTTCATCCGGCGGCGGATGTTTATATCGCTTCGGGGGATAAGGAAATTTTGGATGTTGCCCAAAAATTCAATGCCAAATGCATCTTAACGGATGCTTCATTGCCGTCGGGAACGGATCGGATTGCGGCTGCTTTGAAAGAAATTGATCCGGATGGAACAAAGTATGATATTGTTGTTAATTTTCAGGGTGACGGAATCAATGTGGATCCGAAATTGAATTTAAGATTGGTTGATCTGATGGAAAAATCAGGGGCCGATATGGTCACGGTGGGTATTAAAATCACAAAGCCGGAAGAAATCAATAATCCCAATTATGTTAAAATTGCCCTGGGTCTTAAACCGGGGGAAAATTTCGGCCGGGCGTTGTATTTTTCAAGATCTCCCGTTCCCTTTAATCGGGATGCGGTACCGGCATACGACTTTGCCTATTGGCATATCGGAATCTATGTCTATCGGGCCGAAGCCTTGAAGAAATTTGTGTCAGCTCCCGTCGGTGTGTTGGAACAAATTGAAAAATTGGAGCAATTGCGGGCTTTAGAAAACGGTATGAGCATTTATGCTCTGATTGTGGACAGCATTAAACTGATTGATGAGGCACCAGCTGATATCAATACGCCCGAAGAATTACTTGAAGCCCAAAAATATATGAAATAACCCTAAGAAATTTCGGTGTAATCAGCATCAATGATGGTGGTTGATGTCGGTTGCTTATCCGTGGGATGAATTGTGCAACCATTGGATTCGCGGCGGCAACGAAAAAGTTGTACACGGTCACGAATCAGGCGTACAAACCCCCAGAAGGCCCAAATGATCAATAAAGGTAAAGCGATATACCAAGAAAGAATAAAGACCAAAAACAAAAAGCAGATCATAGCTAGTGCCGATAAAATTAAATGAAGAACAGGCATGTCTCAATTTCCCTTTATTATTTTTTTTAAATCATAAATCAGATCCAGCGCTTCACGGGGAGAGAGCATATCCGTATCGATATTTTTAAGTTTTTCTTCTACGGCGGACGGTTTGGGAGATGTGGTTAAGGCTGCCGCGGAAAACAGCGGAAGATCATCAAAAAGAGGTTTTTGATCCTGACGCTTTTCTTCCAGTTGAGACAGAACTTCGGTGGCACGATTTAAAACAGCTTCCGGCAAACCGGCCAGGCGCGCCACATGAATACCGTAAGACCTGTCGGATGCACCATCCGTAACTTCATGTAGGAAAACAATATCGCCTTGCCATTCCTTGACCCGCATCGTGTGCAGAGTTAATCCCTCTAGTCGATTAGCCAAAACAGTCAGCTCGTGATAGTGGGTGGCAAACAGCCCCCGGGACTGATTGTGCGTGCGCAGGTATTCTACCACAGCCCAGGCAATGGATAAACCATCAAAAGTGGCTGTGCCGCGGCCGACCTCATCCAATATTACGAGCGAGCGATCCGTAGCGCCGGCTAAAATAGCGGCGACTTCAACCATTTCAACCATAAAAGTTGATTGCCCACGGGCCAGGTCATCACTGGCACCGACGCGGGAAAACAGTTTATCTACGATGCCGATTTTGGCAGAATCGGCCGGCACAAATGATCCGATTTGGGCCATAACGGCAATCAGAGCATTTTGACGCAAGAATGTACTTTTACCGGCCATGTTGGGTCCGGTTAAAAGCCAGAGGCGATTATCCGGGGTGCCTAAACAGCAATCATTCGGAATAAAAGCAGCATTATCCTGTTTCAGGGCTGTTTCAACAACAGGGTGACGCCCCCCTTGGATATTGAAATCAAGATCGGTTGTCAGGATGGGTCGTGTCCAATGGTTTTCTTCGGCAAGAAGGGCAAAAGTTGTGAAAACATCCAGTTCAGCTAAAGAAAAGGCGGCCGCAAAAAGAGAATCGGCTTGAGAAAGAATAAAAATTCTTAATTCTTCAAATAGGCGCAATTCTAATTGTAAAGCTTCAGAATCGGCATTTAAAATATGACCAGCCAGGGTGCTGAGCTCTTTGGTTGTAAAACGAACCACGTTTGCCATAGTTTGGCGATGAATAAAACCCCAATCCGGGTTGTCAAACAAGGCTTGAGCCGATTTGGAAGGGACTTCTATATGATAACCGATTAGATTGTTAAAGGAAATTTTTAAATTAGAAATGCCGGTTAAATTGACATAAGCCGCCCGCATTTCAGCCAATTGTTGTTGGGCGTTTTCTTTAGCGTGGCGCAATTCATCCAATTCAGGTGAATAACCGTCACAAATTAAATTGCCGTCACGTGCCAACAAGGGTGCATCAGGGCGAATGCAATCCGAAATTCGGGCATGAAGAGCGGAATGTTCCCCCATCCTCAGTAATGTGCGTTCCAAAGAATCGGGCAGAGAATCATTTTGGAAGGCCAAACGAATTTGAGGAATTTGAGCCAAAGCAGTCGCTATACCCAGCATATCTCTGGGACCGCCGCGCCCGACGGATAACCGGGACAGAGCCCTTTCAATATCCGGAACATTTTTTAAGAGGAGACGAACGGATGTTCGAATATTGTTCTGTTGAACGAAAAAATCAACGGCATCCAATCTGTCGCCTAAGGCAGCCGGATCAACAAGCGGTGAAGAAAGCCAGGTTGTTAAAAGCCGTCCGCCGGCACCTGTTAAAGTTCGTGCCAGGACAGATAAAAGACTTTTCCCGTTCCGATCCCCGGAGATGGATTCGGTCAGTTCTAAACTGCGGCGGGTGGCCGGGTCAATTTCCATAAATTGTTCACTGTGTACCAACTGCAAAGGATGCAGCTTCGGCATAGAGCCTTTCTGGGTGTCACGGATATAATTTAAAAGAACACCTGCGGCCGTCAGCTCGGCTTTGGAAAAGATGTTTTTTGCAGTTTGTTCCGCCAAAAAAGATTGAATGGTTTCCTGTTGCTCGGTGTAAAGGAACAAAGAGGGAGAAAGTTCCGTGACATTGGTGACATGGTAAAGTAAATCCGGGTGTTTTTCAGGTAAATCTGCTGAAACCAAAATTTCAGACGGCTCCAGTCGGGCCAGTGTGGACGGAAGCAGAGAAGCCCCGAAAGATTGTACGTTAAAATCACCGGTGGACATATCTGCCCAAGCCAGTGTGACCCCATTTGCCCCGGGAACCAGGCAGGCCAGGTAGTTATGTCGGGTGGCGGACAATAAGGAATCTTCGGTTAAAGTGCCGGCCGTAACAACCCGAATGACGTCCCGTTTAACAACGGATTTTGAGCCGCGTTTACGGGCTTCGGCCGGGTCTTCCAACTGTTCGCAAATGGCGACTTTAAATCCGGCTTTGACCAGTTTTACCAAATAGCTTTCATAAGCATGATAGGGTACGCCGCACATCGGAATGGCACCGCCGGGTTTATTATGATTTTTATCCGTTAAAACAATATCCAAAATTTTTGAAGCAACTTGAGCATCTTCAAAAAACAGTTCATAAAAATCACCCATCCGATAGAACAACAGGCAATCAGGATATTGATTTTTAACCTCAAAATATTGTTGGACCATCGGTGTCTGCGGTATATCTGACATTTTACTTTCCTTTTTAATTTTTTCGTATTATACTTTATTTATGAACAAAAAGAAAGAAAAATCAGCAATAGTTTTTTTTAGGCTTGTAGCACGGGTGTGTGTGGTCAGTACGCCGGCGGCCGTGATTTTGGTTCTTCTGGCTCTGTGGCAAAAGATTTCATGGACAACGGCCGGTATTTTGTTTCTGGGGGTTTTGATTTTTGCGGCCGTTATTACGACACATGTCTTTAAGGAATTGGAAAACTTTATTTCCTATTTAAAAAAATTGGCCCAAGGGATTGAAATTGAACCGCCCCATTTTAAAAAAGGAATTTTCAGCTCCTTTCGTTTGGTGGATACCTTTTTGTCTGTTAAAAAAATATGGTCTAACCAGACATTATCTGATTCCAGTATTTTGGAAAATTTGCCCGAACCGATGATGATGCTGGATGAAAACGGTTGCGTGGTTTTTATGAATCATAAAGCTCAGCAGATATTTGGCAAAAAGTTGATGGAACAAAATGTTGATGGGTTGTTTTTGGATGAAAAGGTGAAAAGAAATATCTTGTCCATTTTGGCGGATAAACGGGCGACGGAAATCTTTGAATGGGGATATCAAGCCTATACTTTTCAGGTGCGAATAGATCGTTTACCGGCTTTGACCCGAAACGGAGCAATTGTCGTGATTACCATGACGGATATTACGCCTTTTAAACGCTTTCGGGAGCAACAAAGTGAGTTTTTTGCCAATGCCAGTCATGAGTTAAAAACGCCGTTGTCCGTCATATCAGGTATGATTGAAACATTGCAGGGGGCCGCTAAAAATGATGAAGCAGTCCGTGAACAGTTTTTAAAATTGATGGCGGAGCAGACCGGACGAATGACGGGTTTGGTACAGGATTTGTTAAAATTGGCCAGGGAGCAATCGCTTTCCCGCCAGAAAAAACCGGAAAAAATAAATGTGTCAATTCTGATTCAAAAAATGTTGGGGGGATTACAAAACAAGGCCAAATTATACCGGAAGAAATTTTCTTATAAATCCCCTAAGACAGTGCCAACGTTTTTAGGAAATCCCGAAGAAGTGAGTTATATTTTTCAAAACTTGATTGACAATGCCATTAAGTATGGGGCCGAGGAATCGGTTGTTTCCGTTGAAGTTAAAACCGTAAAGCAAATTCCCAATCGGCCGGCAGATAAAAGAAAGGCCGTTATGGTGGCGGTTCATAATCAGGGAGAACCGATTGAACAAAAAGATTTGGATAAGCTGTTTGATCGGTTTTATCGGGTTGATTCGGCGACCGTCAAACGGGTTGAAGGAACGGGTTTGGGGCTAAGTATCGTTCAACAGCTGGTTCAAGAATATGAAGGTGTTGTGAATGTTGTCAGCAGTGCCCAAACCGGGACAGCTTTTACGGTTTATTTACCTGTGGAATGATTATTTTTTATCGCCCAAGTCCATGGCGTAACCGACCGATCGGACCGTCCGAATAAGGTCAGGGCGTCGCCCTTTGTTTAACGCGTTGCGGAGACGTTTAATATGAACATCCACCGTTCGCAGTTCCACATGAATGGAACCGCCCCAGACAGACTTTAAAAGTGTTTCCCGGGACAAAACATCCCCGGGCTTTTCCATCAGAAATTGGAGCAGACGAAACTCGGTAGGTCCCAGGTGAATTTCACGTCCGTCACGGGTGACACGCCGTTTGGCATAATCAATAATCATGTCCCGGAAAGTGCGTGTTTTTTCCAGCATCGGGGTTGGGTGGGCACGTCTTAAAAGAGCCGCAATTCGGGCCATAAGTTCGGGTACGGAAAAAGGCTTGGTGACATAGTCATCCGCCCCGAAAGAAAGACCTTTGACCTTATCGGCTTCATCCCCGCGGGCCGTTAGCATAATAATGGGGGTTTGGCGTAGATCAAAGGTTTTGCGCATTTCACGACACAGATCAAGACCCGATATGTTCGGAAGCATCCAATCCAGCAAAATCAAATCCGGCTTTTCCAAAAGCGCTGTTTTTATAACCTCTTTCCCGTCGGATGCGGTGATCGTTTCGTATCCTTGTTTTTCCAAATTATATTTCAGGAGTGTAATCAGGCCGACTTCATCTTCCACAATCAAAATTTTTGTCATTTTTTGAGTCTTTCAATAGCTGTGTGATAATCACGGGTTTTAAAAATATAACTGCCGGCAACCAAAATATCGGCCCCCGCCAGGCGACAGGCCGGTGCCGTTATATCCGTAATACCGCCGTCTACGGAAATTTGAACCGGTTTTTTGCCGATTAAATCTTTGAGTTCTGCAATTCGGGCAATAGCTTCTTTTTGAAAAGGTTGGCCGCCGAAGCCGGGGTCAACCGACATCACCAAGACCAAGTCAATCATCGGTAAAAAGGGAATGAGACGACTGACCTTTGTTTGCGGGCGTAAGGACAGGCCGGCCTTGCAGCCGCATTTTTTAATCAGTGAGATCATATCGGCGGGATCATCATCGGCTTCAATATGAACGGTAATCCAATTTGAACCGGTAGCGGCAAACGGTTCAATAAATTTCATCGGATGAGAAAGCATCAGATGGGTATCAAAAGGCAAATCGGTCAAGGGGCGGATGGCCTTTAATATATGAGGGCCAAATGTCAGATTGGGAACAAAATGACCATCCATGATATCCCAGTGAAGCCAATCGGCGCCGGCCCGGGTTAAAGCCTGAACAGCGGACCCTAAACGGGCAGGATTTGCGGATAAAAGACTGGGTGCAATTTTGGTCATTTGAGAACTCCCGAGTCAAATATAAACCAGTTTGAAAGAAATTGCAAAGTTTATTTTCAGATGTTTTTGTCAGAGTTATTTTTTTATAGATGAAATAAAAAGAGGAGGATAGAGGGGGACTTGAATTGAAATTGTTTTTATGCTATAACCAGGGCTATCTTTTGATTTTTAAAAGGAGTTTTTATGTTAAAACAAACACTTGTCAGCCGGTCTTTTCTGCCGCTTTGGATTTCCCATTTTCTGTCGGTGATTAATGATGGTTTTATTCGGACGGTTTTTCTGTTCTTTGTGACCTATAAAATGACGCAGGCCGGAACAAGCTTTATGATTACGGCCGCGATTTTATATGCGCTGTGTTACTGGTTCGCCAGTCTTTATGCCGGACAGGTGGCAGACAAATTTTCCCGGGTGCGGTGTTTGCAAGGCATCCGATTGGTTGAAATCGGCTTAATGTTATTGGCGCTTTTAAGTGTCTTTATTGATTCCAAATTATTACTGACCCTGATTTTGGCCTTATTGGGTTTTACCGGATCGTGTCTGCGGGTTGTCAATAACGCACTGTTACCGTCGGCCGTCGGTGAAAAAGGTTTGAATTTAGGGAATTTATGGATGAAAACCCTGTCCGTTGTGGGTGCGGGCTTAAGTGTTCTGTTATTGATGTCGGTGGTGAAGTTTGATGCGGCCGCTTCTGCCGTTTGTTCGGTTGCCGTGGTATCGGCCTGTGTGAGTTTTGGTATTTCTTTGTTATTGAAAAAAGATGAACCGACCGATCCGACCTGTCATTTGATCTATAATCCCTTGACGGCGCTAGAGCCGGTTTTGGCTTCCTTAAAACATCAATTTGACCGGTGGGCCTATATTGTGGGGATTGCCTGGTTTTGGATTTTGGGCGGATTGATTTTCTTCTTTTCGGCCGAATACGGGCATACTGTCCTTAATGCCAGATGGTCTGTAGTGTCATTTTTAAGCGCCGGCGTGTTTTCGCTGGGCTATATGATCGGGGCGGTTATCTACTACCGTCTGACACGGAAGGGAAATCTGTTTTCATATGTTGTGTGGGCAGGGCTGGGAATCACGGTCTTTTTGGTTGACTTGATTTTGGCGGGCGGATCCATTATGACGGTTCCGGAAACAAAAGCAATCACGGTTCATGATATGATCTTTGGCGGCTTGAACTATTGGCGGGTGATGATTGATACCCTGATGATGGGTATTTTGTCGGCGAACTATATTGTGCCGTTCTATGTCATGTTGCAGAAGACAACCCCGGCACATTTATTGGGGCGTGTGATCGCATTTAGCAGTGTGGTAAATGCCTGTGGAATGATCGGGGCGTTCCTGATTGTTTTGTGCTTTTCCATGCTGTTTTTTGATTTATTGAGCATTATGTTGATATTTGCGGTGGCCAACGCCTTTGTGGCGATCTATATGATTCGTCTGTTGCCGGTAGAAGCACGGCGGCGTGTTTTCCAGGCTGTTTTAAGGAGATTGTTTAAAGCCAGAATCGAGGGCCTTGAAAACCTGAAAAAGGCGGGAAAGAGGGCCTTGATCGTCACAAATCATATGTCGTATATGGATGTGTTGTTAATCTCGGCTTTTGTTGACAGGAAAATCGTATTTGCCGTCAGCGATCAGTTGTTGGACAAGGTCTTTTTAAAATTCATGACGAATTTAGTGGAATTAAAACCGATGGATCCCGTTAGTCCGTTTGCCGTAAAAGATATGGTGGAAGAATTAAATAAAGATCAATTGTGCATGATCTTTACGGAGGGTTTGATAGAAGGCGGTAATACACGGATGAAGATATATGAAGCCCCTGCCATGATGGCCGTGAAAGGAAATGCACCGATTGTCCCGATCCGGATTGAGGGGGCATCCCATGCAATCTTTTCAAGGGTTTTGGGAAAACGCGCCGATTTCAGATGGTTCCCGAAAATTACCCTGACGGTTTTGCCGCCGGTATATTTCAATGACTATCCTGCCGATATGCCGACGCGTGAGATGCGTGAAAAATCCAGTTCGCGACTCTATGATGTCATGACACAGATGGCTTTTGACAGTTGGGAAAAAGACAAAACAATTTTTGAAAAAATTATTCGGGCAATGACTATGGTGGGGCGATTCAAACCGGTTTTGGAAGATACGGCCAGAAAACCGGTCAAATTTATCGCTGTGTTTTTGAAGGCGTTTGTGTTGGGCGGTATGATTCGACGGGCAGTGCCGGAGGAAAAATATTTGGGCGTAATGATACCGACATCCAATGCCTGTGCCTTGACGGTATTGGGATTACATGCCTACGGAAAAATTCCGGCCATGATTAATTTTACCAGCGGACCAAAGCAGGTTATTTCTACCTGTCAGACGATCGGGTTGAAAACAATTGTTACGGCCCGTAAGGTGGTGGCGCTTGCGAAATTGGAAAATTTGGTGGCGGCTGTGGAAGAAGCGGGTGTTCGTATTTTGTATTTGGAAGATTTGGCGCCGACGTTAACACTGAAAGATAAGTTGCGCGGTGTATGGTATGCCTTGACACCAGGCAGAGCCTACCGGAAAACAAGCGGCGGCAAAATTTCACCGGATGATACGGCGGTCGTGTTATTTACTTCAGGATCGGAAGGGTTCCCGAAAGCCGTGTTCCTGTCACATCGGAATATGATTACAAATGCATATCAGGTGTTGTCCAAATTTGACGTCTATCCGTCTGATATTTTATTAAACGTGTTGCCGATGTTCCACTCGTTCGGATTGGGAGCAGGATTATTCCTGCCGATGATAGCGGGATTAAAGGCTGTGCTTTATCCGACGCCGCTGCATTACCGGATTATTCCGCAATTGTGTGCCTCAACAAGATCAACCATCTTTTTCGGGACGGATACCTTTTTATCAGGTTATGCCAAATGCGCTAATCCTTATGACTTTAACAGTTTGAGAATTGTGGCTGTCGGGGCCGAAAAGTTAAAAGACGAAACCCGGAAAATCTGGTCCGAAAAATTCGGCGTTCGGGTTTTGGAAGGTTATGGTGCAACAGAATGTTCTCCCTTTATTTCGGTCAATACTTTCCTGCATCAAAAGAAGGGATCTGTCGGACGAATCTTTAACGGTATGGAATATGAATTAAAGCCGGTAGACGGTATTAAGGAAGGCGGCGAATTGTGGTTGAAAGGGCCCAATATTATGCAAGGCTATATGCGTTATACAGATCCGATGAAATTGGATCCGCCGGCTGACGGATGGTATGATACCGGTGATATTGTGGATATCGATTCGGAAGGGTATGTCTTCATTAAAGGTCGGTCAAAACGCTTTGCCAAGATCGGCGGTGAAATGGTGTCGCTATTGTCGGTGGAAAATGTTATCAACAGTAAATGGGAAGGTTTTATTACCGGTGCCGTCAGTATTCCGGATCCCAAAAAAGGTGAGCAGATTATCCTGATTACCAATTGCCCGGATATCACCAAAGAAGAAATGATTCAGGCCTTTAAAGCGGCCGGTGTGACGGAATTGGGGTTGCCCAGTCGGGTGATTGTTACAAATGAACCGCCTCTGTTGGGAACGGGTAAATTTGATTACGTGACCGCGAAAGAGATCGCTTTGAAAGAAGCGGATAAAGTATAAAAAATCCCACCCGAAAGGGTGGGAAAATCGGTTATTTCTTTTTGGTTCCGCAACCGCATCCACATCCCGGCATGAAAATTCCCCCTCCTTTCCTTTGAATGGTGATAAAAAAGAATTAGGCCTTTATTTCGGACTTGTCAAGCAAAAAGATTTTTGCTATAACGAGGGTATGAGAAAAATTTTTACCGCTCTTTTGGTGTGTTTTTTAGGCGCTTGTGCCCATAAGAACCCCCTTTCTGATATGTCTTTTCAGACAACAACGGCTCCACCGCACGTGGTGGCCAGTTGGTATAAGATAACACAACCCGGGAAGCCCGTTAAAATCTATATCGAAGGTGATGGAAATGCCTTTGATGCAAACGGCATCCCGACAGATAACCCGACGCCTAAAAGTGAGTTTATGCGACGACTGGCTGCCGGCGATCCGTCACCCAATGTGGCCTATTTGGGACGACCCTGTCAATATTTGCAAACGGGGGCATGCTCGGAAAAAGATTGGACAACGGGTCGTTTTTCAAAGACCATTATTGACAGCATGGATCAGGCAGTTAAAGTCTTTATGAAAAAAGCAAGGACGGATAAAATGGTTTTGATCGGCTTTTCCGGCGGAGCGCAGGTGGCGGGGTGGATAGCGGTGCGCCATCGGGAACAGGTGAAAAAGTGGATTACGATTGCCGGGGTGTTGGACCCGAAGGCTTGGGCGGATTATCATGGAGATCAGCCTCTGAATGCTTCAATGAATTTAAAAGATAAGCGGAAAGATTTGGAAAAAATACCGCAAATTCACTATGTCGGCAGTGATGATGAGATTGTACCGCCGAGTTTGGTGCAGGGAATGGTAAAACCGGAAAATATACAGGTGGTTCGAGGCGCCGAACATGGCAAAGGGTTTGAAAAAATTTATTCGGAAATTTATGAGGTGAGGTAATGGCAAAAATTTGGATATTGGCCGATGACAGAGCCGGGAATGTTAATCAATTGTTGGGAATTGCCGAACAGTTGGGGGAACCTTTTGTCCGCAAAGATATCCGGTATGATCAATGGATAAAGTTGCCAAATTTGTTGCGGGGAAGAACCCTTTTAGGATTGGATCAGAAATCAAAAAAAATAATAAAGGGGCCATGGCCGGATGTTGTTCTGTCGGCCGGGCGCCGGTCTTTTCCCGTGGCCCGGTATATCCGAAAAAAATCGGGAAACAAAACACAGATTGTGCAGTTGATGAACCCGGGTCAGGCAGGCTTTAAAGAAGCGGCGTTGGTTGTTTTGCCGGCGCATGATGCGTATCGGGGGTCGGCCAAGAATGTGATGACGGTGACGGGATCGCCACACAGAATATCCAAGGCAACGTTGGCGGATGCTCATGATAAATGGACGAAAACATTGGGGCAATATCCGCATAAACGGATCAGCTTAATTGTCGGAGGAGCGACTAAAAACAAGCCTTTTACGGTTGAAATGGCCCGTCGGTTGGTGTGGGGGGTTAAAGCCTTGGACCCCGGATCGGTTTTAGTGACGACATCCCGGCGGACACCAAAGGAAGTCGTTGAATTGTTGGAAAAAGAGCTGCCCAGGCCCCTCTATTTTTATCGCTTTGGAGATGCGGGGGATAATCCGTATTTCGGATTATTGGCCATGGCTGATGAAATTGTGGTAACGGGAGATTCTATGTCTATGTGTTCGGAAAGTTGTGCCGTGGGCGTGCCCGTTCATATCTTTGCGCCTGATGATATGATGAGTCCGAAACATCAAAGATTTCATAAAACTCTCTATCAGAAAGGATACGCCACGCCTTTGGGGGCGCCGGGGCTGAACCCGAAAGGAATCTTAAATCCCGCCGTTGAAATTGCCGAAAAAATAAAGGAGTTGGGCCTTTATGAAAAATGATGTTTTGACCCTGAGGCAGGGGGATTGTTTTCGAAAAATGAAGGAAATCCCGGATCATTCGGTGGATTTGATTTTATGTGATCCGCCCTATAATTTGGCACATTACAGCACCGGCAACATGACTTTCGGGTGGCGTGGGCGTGTTAATAACGATGTGGCCGAATGGGATCAAAAAGTTTTTGATCCGGCTATGTTATCGCAAGAATTTAAGCGTATTTTAAAGCCCAAAGGAAATGTTTTTATTTTTTGCAGTTATAATCTGTTGGGACGTTTTCACGAGGTCTTTAACCATGAATTTGATACGTTTCAGTTCATGGTTTGGCATAAGACTAACCCCATTCCGTGTATTCGGAAAGCATCATTTTTAAACAGTTGTGAGTTGATTGTTTGTCTGTGGAACAAGGGACATACATGGAACTTTGGAAAACAAACGGAAATGCATAATTTTATTGAGGCCCCCATTTGTGCCGGTAAAGAAAGATTACAAAATCCGAAACATCCGACCCAAAAGCCCTTGGCCGTTTTGGAACATATCATCAAAATTGCCAGTAATCCGGGCGATTTGGTCTTGGATATGTTTATGGGGGTCGGTTCAACAGGGGTGGCGGCCTTGAAGAACGGGCGACGGTTTTGGGGGATTGAATTGGATAAAACATATTTTAAAGCGGCCGAAAAACGAATCAAGGAAATCGGGAATGAAAGTTCTTGAAAAAGGATGTTGGATGAATAAGGCTGCTGAAATCAATTGCTGTAATTATGGTTGGGATTGGCAAGTTATTTGTCGGTGGGATTAAGAGGAACATTTATTAGTAATATTTTTAAGCAAAGACAATAAAAAGCTTGCGTAGAGGGTTTTTTTTTGCTATTCTAAATCCAATCTGATAAAGAAAGGGTTTTTAGTTATGAAAAAACAGTTGATTACGAGTGCGCTGCCTTATGTGAACGGTCTGCCCCATCTGGGGCATTTGGTGGGGTGTTTGTTGCCGGCGGATGTCTATGCCCGGTACCAAAGAGGTTTGGGAGAAGATGTCCTTTACATCTGCGGAACGGATGAACATGGAACACCTTCGGAAGTAGGGGCCGCCAAAGAAAATATGCCGGTGGATGCCTATTGCAAAAAGTATCACGATTTACATGTTGAAATGTATCGGGGATTTAACCTGCAATTTGATTATTTCGGCCGTACCAGTTCCGAACAAAATAAAGAAATTACTTATCGGATTTTTAATGCCTTGGATCAAAACGGCTATATTCAGGAAAAAACGACCAAGCAGGTTTATTCCCCGGATGACGGTCGGTATTTGCCGGACAGCTATGTTATGGGAACATGTCCGCATTGCGGCTATGAAAAAGCAAAAGGGGATCAGTGCGAGAATTGCACCAAAATTTTGGATCCGACGGACTTGATCAATCCCAAAAGCGCTTTATCGGGCAGCAGTAATTTGGAAATTCGGGAGACAAAGCATTTGTTCCTGGAGTTGCCGAAAATGGAAGCGGAATTGGATCAATGGATCGAAACAAAACGCGGTGTTTGGCCGGATATTGCCTATTCCATCGCCAAAAAATGGTTGAAAGAAGGCCTGAAAGAACGGGGAATTACCCGTGATCTAAAGTGGGGCTTTTCCGTGCCTAAAGAAGGATTTGAAAACAAAGTCTTTTATGTTTGGTTTGATGCCCCGATCGGTTATATCGGCATCACCAAACAATGGTCAGACGAGAAACCGACCAAGAGAAATTGGGAAGATTGGTGGTTGAAACCCGAGGATGTACGCTACACCGAATTTATGGGAAAAGATAATATTCCCTATCATACCATCTCTTTCCCGGCAACCTTGCGCGGGACCAAAGAAAATTGGAAAACGGTTGATTTT
>Ga0310690_10003726_pt1 | contig 22481 bp, 23 predicted proteins | sample AusTroGonzalo_MG_2_FD_207661 | JGI IMG/M metagenome (GOLD analysis project Ga0310690, IMG submission 207661) | Bovine rumen microbial communities from tropical cattle in Woodstock, Queensland, Australia - Gonzalo_04 (v2) (version 2) | ecosystem: Host-associated > Mammals > Digestive system >... | reverse complement strand
GATTTGCCGATGTGTCTTTGGCATCATCAAATTTTGATTTATCTTTCTTATTTCCCTTTGACGCACGATACAACGATGCGTATGTTCCGTTTTCAATACCTTTGCCTGTATCATCGTACAGTCCTGCATTTGCTTTATCCATAATAACTTCGGATTCTATACCGGCCTTTATTCCCAATGCCGCCTTGCGTTCTTTCAAATCAGCCGCCAAATCCACATATTGTTGATACAGTTCGATTAATTCATTCCCGGTTCCCGTACCAACACCCATTTCACCGCCACGAAACCGTTTATCACCAATTTTGCATTGGAATGTTTGCAGATACGCCGTCATATCGGATTCCGCCGCCGCATCCGCAGATTGTTCCGCCAACCCCTGGGCCAACTGCATACCACCAATTCCGGTCGCCGCCATGGTAAGCCCACCCAACATTTTATTCGCCGTTGAATTTTCTTTGTCTTTGGCCGTATCATATGCTTTTTGTAATTCTTCTTCTTTTTGGCGTTCAGATAACTGTTGTTGTTTTTGTTGTATTTTATCTGTTATGTTCTGGTTTTGTTCTGTTGTTTTGTTGTTATTTGATGTGGCTGATAATGGTTGAGCCTGCACCGGGTCACCAGACATATCTACCGTATCCTTTACATGTGAACAATCTATTTTTAATTTAAGTTCGGAATCTTTGTCTATATACTTAACTATGTTGGTATTTTTTTCTGCCAATAACTCACATTCTCCACCTGTTTGAAATGGGGTATAGAATTTTTCCTTACCTGTTACATCACATATTCTGAATTTACCGTGTTCATCGGTTCTGGTATAATGATTGCCATTTTCACTTTCATAAAAAACATCCAGTCCCTTGATTATATCTTCGTCAGTGCGATTAACAACTACGTTTACGCAATGTTTACCTGTGTCTGGCAGGTTTATTGTTTTATACATATAAGAGCGGAATTTAGGGTCGTCCATTGATAAATAACAATCTTCTGCGCAAAAACGTCTACAATGTGACGCTAAAAAATCAGTCCTCTCTTTGGGTATTATTGATATGTCGTATTCTGATGTTTCAAGAGGCCAATCATACCTGGAGTAGCCACCACTAATCCAGAGCCAAGATGAATTATCAAAAGCTGTATCATTAAATCTGGTTATACGGCACCAACAATGAAATCCGTTGGGCTCGTGTTTTATTGTATTGGTTTTTGCTGGTTCGGCCGGGTCATAGATTTTGGCAGATAGAGTATAAAAAGGTCCTTGGTCAACAATACCACCAATGACATGACCATGGCTACTTGCAACCTGACTGCACGCTGCAGCACCATAAACGATATCTGTTCCAACACGTATAAACCAGTCTACTTTTCCGGGATCTAATTTATTGCAGGCAGAGCAATTTGGATCTTGGGGATAAATGTAGTCCGTCATTCCGTAATGTTGTATTAGGGCGCGTCCTTCATTCGTTTCTTTGGAATAATCAATTCCATAAGCATGCCATCCAGATAAACAGTAAACTAGGAAACCAAAAGAATAAATTATTCGTTTCATTTTTTTGTAAATGTTGATTATGTCTGTTATATTTTATCAAAAAATACCTGGTAAAACAATGTGTTTTTGTGCCATAATTCGGTTATGAAATTGGAATCAAATGGTTTAATTATCAGTCTGCGGGCGTTTGGTGAACGCGATGCGGTTGCGCATATGTTTACTGAAAATCATGGTGTGTTGACGGGGATGTTGCGTGGGGCAATTGTAGCACAAAAAAACAAACCACTTGTTGGCCAGGTTGGGGCGGTTGTCTGGGGCGCGCGGTTGGATTCGCAACTGGGGGTATTTCATTTCGAGTCGCAAAAAAATTTGGGGCTTTCCGCGATGATGGATTCCGGTAAATTGGCGTTTATGAATTCTATGTTTGCCTTAATAGAAACGTTGTTGCCAGAGCGCGAGTCGTATCCGCAATTATATGATGCAACGTTGAATGCTTTGGCGGATTTGTCCCCGGAATCTTATTTACAATGGGAATTGGAATTATTGCGTGATTTGGGTTATGCGCTGGATTTATCAAAATGTTCGGGGTGTGGTGGGACGGATAATTTGATTTATTTATCGCCACGAACAGGGCGTGCGGTGTGCGGGACATGTGGTGAACCGTATGTGGACAAATTATTTCGGTTGCCAATAAATTTACAAACAACTATGCGTTTTTTGGAAAGTGTTTGTCGTGGATTGGATGTATCGATGCCAGATTACAGAATTTTTTTACAAAATAAGTAATTTTTTGATTGCGTTTTTTTTTAATTGTTTTATGGTTATATCGTTCAACAGAAAAGGAGAAAACTATGATTTGGACAATTTTACTTTTGATTGTCGCAATTGCTTTGTTCTTGTTCGGCGCGAATATGCTGGGAAAAACGGGTAAGGGCGAATCTTTGTTGCAAAAATGTGTTAACTTGTTGGCGATTATATTGATTGCTGGCTGTGTTGCGCGTTTGGTGACACCATATTATTTGACATCTGTGAATCCTATGATTTTGCAGGAAATGGCAAATGGTTATCAAGAACAACAGGCTGCGGAAAAGAATAAAGCGATTCGCAAGGCTGTGAAATCTGGGGCCGAAGCGATGATGGCGGATGCACCAATTTTGGGTAATGTTGATGCGAAAAATACAATCTTTATTTGGACTGATTTCAGCTGCCCATATTGCCGTCGTGTACATGGCGAATTGGAAAAAGTGTTGAAAGAACGTGATGATGTTCGCATTGTTGTTAAGAACTTCTCTATCCATGGTGATTTGTCTGATGCTCCGGCACGCGCTGTTATTGCGGCCAAGATTCAAGACAATGCAAAGGCTGCGGCTTTGGCAAGTTCTTTGATGACAAAAGAATATTATTCACCAGAAGATATGAAAGACAGATCTAAATTGGGCGCCAAAGTAAAGGCTAATGTCTTGAAGTTTGCAAAAGAAGCTGGTTTGGATACAAAACAGTTAGAAGCAGATATGGAAGGCGAAGTGGTCACACGTGAATTGGCAAATGTTCGTGGTATGGCCCAAGAATTCGAAATCAACGGAACACCGTTCTTGATTATCAATGAACAAGCGTTCCCAGGTGCGATTCCATATAAAGCAATTATCGAAGCTTTGAATAAATAATGTAATGCAAATTAAATCGCCCGGAAATTTCCGGGCGGTTTTTTTTATTAAATTTTTTATCTGGATAAATCGTGAAATTTAGTTATGTCGTATTCGCCGGTTGGAATTTGGAATTCACGAATTGGATGTAATATAACACGTTTGTTTTCAATCGTAAATTTATCGCCGTGTTGGAATTTTAATACATCGTTATAATGTGTGTCTGCCTTGGTGATCAATATGGTTTTTGGTTTTCCACCAACCCGTTGTTTGCGTATATATTTATCCCAATCGGCCGGCATACGTTTGGGTATTGGTGTGATGTATTCCAATATTATTAAATCGTTGCTGGGGGTTATTGTTAAACACATTGCTTCTTGGATATCTGACATTTGTTATATTTCCTTTTTCATGATTATTGCGTTATGGCCGTTTTCGTAATAGTGTGGGCGGATGCCCGCGTTTGTAAATCCGCTTTTTTTATATAATTCAATTGCAGGCGTGTTTTCTTCATCAACTTCTAGGAAAATTGTTTTGCTGCCCAATTGTTTAACATCGCGTTCAACCATTTGCATTAATGCAGATGCCGTGCCCGTGCGACGTGCGATTGGTGCGACGCCGATTGATATTATTTCAGCCTCGTCATCGATACGACGCCAAACAACGAAACTGTTTTGACTGGCAATAATATCGCAACCCGATTTTTTTAGGTCGGCAAAATCATTGGCCGTCCATTTATGGTTTTTTTCTGGGAAGCATAATGCGTAAAGATTTTCAAGTTCGTTGTACATTTTTATTTTCCTGAATTTTTTTCTTCGGCATAACTGGGGCGCAAATACATTGGAATTGCCGGTTCAATGTTTCCGGAATCCAGTTTTTCTTTGACTATATCGGTTGCCAGTTTTAAGTTAAATGGTTTGTGGCCGACGGTTTGTGGACACATCATTTGACGCGTTTCCAATTCTTCGATTTCCATTATTTGGGGTTCTAAATTTTTTGCCGCAACAAAGAAATCACCACGACCAGATTCAATTGCCACAAATGCGTCCGGTGTTTCGGCTAAATAGATTTCAAATGCATTTATTGGGACAACGGGTATATTTAATCCGATGCCCAAACCTTTTGCATATGCAATGCCAAGGCGGATGCCGGTAAAACTGCCGGGGCCGACCACAATTCCAATTGCGGAAAGTTCAGTCCAATCGACGTTGTTATCGGTTAAAAATTTTTCAACCGACGTACTTAATGCGATTGCCTGTTTTTCCGCATCAATGTGGGTGAATTTATCGCCCAACACCAAATCAATTCCGTTCCCAGATGTATTTATAACCAAAATCATTTTTGTTTGTCCATTTCTTTATATTTTTTGTTGCATGCTCTGAAAATTGTTGGTGCACACAATTTGTCGAACAATTTTCTGTGTTTTGGGTATTGCATAATTTCAGATTCACGATGTAATGTGAACCTGTACCGCGTTTCGCCGACCAATAACACATTATATTTGATAACCTCGAAATATATTTCTGGGGTTTTTAATGTTAATGTATCGTTTATCTTTATAGTATCAGAATAAATCCATGTTTCAAATTCTAAATTTTCACCATGTTGTTTTATGTGGTGCAGTATTTTTTTGCAACTGGAAATATATTCTATTAATTCTTTTACTATTTTCATACTTTATTGTGCGCGCATTCCAAAACCAATTTTATGTGCGGTATCAGCATAATTACGCACAGATAATAAATCATCAATTTTTTCGATTGTAAATTCTGTTTTGTCGTCCAATCCGTCGTTTGCCAATAATTGCCGACGCAATAATGTTGCCAATTCGCGTTGCAAACCACGAACACCTTGCTCAGATGTATAATTGCGAATAATGTGGCGAATTGCATCATCAGATATAATTATATTTTCGGTGCTCCATCCATTGTCGTCGGCCACGCGTTTGATTAAATGTTCGCGTGTGATTTGCACTTTGTCATCTTCGCTGTATCCGGGAACGTTGATGATTTCCATACGGTCTTTTAATGCAGATGACATATTCAATGAATTTGCAGTTGCGATGAATAATACATTGGATAAATCGAAATCAACCTCTAAATAATGGTCGCGGAAAGATTTGTTTTGTTCAGGATCCAAAATTTCCAGTAATGCGGATTCTGGATCACCACGCCAATCGCGCCCCATTTTGTCGATTTCATCCAATACAATCACCGGGTTATTCGTTTTGCAACGTTTTAATGCATCCATAATGCGGCCGGTTTGGGCGCCGATATATGTTTTTCTGTGACCGCGGAAATGCGATTCATCAGAAATGCCACCCAATGATATTCTTTGATATTTACGACCCAATGCGGTTGCAATGGATTTGCATAGTGATGTTTTTCCAACACCGGGTGCGCCGACGAAACATAAAATACTGCCGCGTGGGGTGCCTGTTTTTTTCATAACAGCAATGTGTTCCAAAATGCGTTCTTTGACAGGAATCATTCCAGAATGTTCGGTATCCAAAATTTCACGAGCACGTTGCAAATCGATTGGTTCTTGGGGGGATATGGCCCATGGCATAGATAATAATTCGTCCAAATAATTTTTGATTAAACCGCCTTCTTGGGACATTGGTGATAATGAACGCATGCGTTTCCATTCGGATTTCGCCTTGTCCATGACGTCGGATGGCAAATTTGCGTTTTCGATTTTTTTACGCATGTTTGCGGTGTCGGCCTCGTCATTATCTTCGCCCATTTCGTGTTGAATCGCGCGTAATTTTTCTTGTAATATTGCTTCCTTGCGACCGTTTTCCATTTGTTGGTGAATACGACGATTGATGGAATCTTCTATTTTTGCGGTTTCAGCGTTCAGGTTCACCTGTTCCAGCAACATAATCAATTTTTCGCGCCATGTTGTTGCCGATAAAATTTTAACCGCGGTATCTGTATCAATATTTAATGATTGAATTACACTATCCACAAATGCAGGCAGGGGATAATTGCGTACGACGTTATACAATTTATCCATTTTCAATTTTTTTACGTTGGTTAAATTGCGCAGGTTTTCAGTAATTTTGTCACGCAAGGCGATTGTTTGTTCAAATTCACTGTCGTCCAATAATTCTATTTTTGTGATATCGCCCATAAATATTCCATCGACTAATTTTATGTCAGATAATTTTACCGCATCTGTGGTGCGAACAATTGAATGTACAGAACCGTCAGGCAGGTTTAATATTTGCACAATTTCGCCAATTGTGCCGGTGTCATAAATATCGTCGGGTGACATCGGGTATGTCCAAGAACGTTGTGGTGCCAATACGATTTTTTGACCAAAGTTTGATGCGGTTTTAAGGCAATCTACGGATGCCGGATTATCCAAATAAATTGGCATAGTCAGGCCCGGATGTACAACCAAATCACGAAGAGGTAAAATATAATTTTTCATAGCAGAATAAATATAGACCCATTTTGCGTTTTTTCAAGATAAAAAACCTCAATAAATTTATTGAGGTTTGTATACATTTGTTTTATATAACACCGATTAACGACGACGGTAAGAATTTCCGCTGTATTGAGCGTTGCTGGCTGCGGAACGTTTTGATAAATAACGTGCAGCAATTAAAACCAACCATTCAACAGACAATGCCGCCATTGCCGCCATTTGTGCTTCGCAATCATGCATAAATGCCAATACATAAACGATTTGAGCAACAAAAGAAATGTACAAAATACCGAACATACCTGTAAAAAATACTTTTTTAATTTTTCCAAACATTTTTTAGTCCTTTTTATTTTTTTAAGTTTTAATTGTCGGGTTTCTGGTGCCAGGTACCCGACCGACCCCGCAATAACTTAAACGATATAACCAACAATTGCCAATTATATCAAATGCTTATGTTAAGCAGCCATTGCAAGGCGAACATTGTCGTTCGCAGCGATTCTATCGCCATTCAGTTTTTAGTTAGTGTTTAACGACAACCGTGTCGGATTCAATCTTGTGCTTTTACTGCGCCTGTCGAAACTATGTCAGCCCCATATGTGATAAATTTTTATGGTGGAGCTGTGGGGTACCGCCCCCCAGTCCAAAACGACTATTCTGCATAGAGTTCAGAATCATCACTGCGTTTGCAGCACGTGCATTATAAATCTTTATACTGGAAATTGCAAGTTTTTAAGTTTATAATGGTTGGCATATAGGAAAACAGGACGAAAAAATGAAATTTCTGGACAAGGCAAAAATTCATATAAAAGCGGGCGACGGCGGTAATGGTGCCGCGTCTTTTCGTCGTGAAAAATATATAGAATATGGTGGGCCAAATGGTGGTGATGGTGGCCGTGGGGGGGATGTCATTTTTCGTGCTGTGCCAAATGTGAATACTTTGATTGATTATCGGTTCAAGACGCATTTTGCAGCGGAACGTGGGCAAAACGGTATGGGTAAAATGCGGACCGGGTTTTCGGGTGAAGATTTGATTTTGCCTGTGCCAACCGGGACGGTGATTTTGTCCGAAAATGAAGAAATCGAATATGCTGATTTGAATACCGACGGTATGGAATATTTGGCGGTGCGTGGGGGAAATGGCGGTTGGGGAAACTTGCATTTCAAAAGTCCAACAAATCGCGCGCCAAAGCAGGCAAATGACGGATTGCCGGGTGAAGAACGCACCGTTGTTTTGCGCTTGAAATTGATTGCGGATATTGGATTGGTTGGGTTTCCAAATGCTGGAAAATCTACATTGTTGGCGGCGGTGACGTCTGCGCGGCCCAAGATTGCAAATTATGCGTTTACGACGTTGAATCCACAATTGGGGGTTATGTATGCGCATAATCGTGAGTTTGTTATGGTTGATTTGCCGGGGCTTATCGAAGGGGCACATACCGGTGTCGGGTTGGGCGATCGGTTTTTGGGTCATGCGGAACGCACGAAAATGATTTTGCATATTATTGACGGAACCGAAGAAGATTTGGCGGCGCGCTATGCGGCCATTAGGCATGAAATGGATTCATACGGTGGCGGATTGGTGAATAAACCAGAAATGGTTGTTATAAATAAAATTGATGCGATTGATGATGATACTTTGACGGAACGTATGGCGGCATTCAAAAAATCTTTTGGACGTAAAAAGAGACCAGAAATTTTAACCATCAGTGCGGCAGGGAGACAAGGGATAGACACATTGATATCACAAATTGAAAAGAAAATGATGGATGTGTAATTATGGCGCAAAATGATAAAAAACCGGCAAATGTTGTTAAAACGATTGGATTGAAATTTGATGATGGTAAGATTAGTTGTGGTAAGGCCGGTGAATACCAAATTGTTGAACAATATACGGTTCCATCTGCTGGGGTGGTGCGATTGTTTCCAGATGAGTACAAGTTTTTTAGTGGGCGTCAATTCCAATGGAACAAAAAAATAGAACAGTATGAATTTTTTTCTGGGGTGATAATTGCAGAATTTTCTATTGGAAAACAGAAATTTTATGTGGCCGGGGAAAATTTTTATAAGGCCGTAGAGCAAGCAGTTTTGATGAAAAATTACATATTACATAACAAAAAGAAAAGGAGTAAATAATGGTAACATTAAAAGGAAGTCAAACTGAAAAAAATTTATTGATTGCATTTGCGGGTGAATCCCAGGCGCGCAATAGATATACTATGTTTGCATCGGCGGCTAATAAAGAAGGGTATCAGGCGATTGCAAAAATCTTTTTGGAAACGGCCGACCAAGAATATGAGCATGCGTCACGTTTGTTTAAGTTTTTGGAAGGGGGCGAATTGGAAATAACTGCTTCTTTTCCGGCGGGCAAGGTTGGCACGACTTTGGAAAATTTGAAAGCGGCCGCATTTGGTGAAGCGCAAGAAAACACATCGATGTATCCACGTTTTGCACAAATTGCTGCGCAAGAAGGTTTTTCGGCGATTGCTGAAATATTCAAGAATATCGGATATGCCGAACGTTATCATGAATCCAGATATAAAGCATTGGCCGAGGCGATTGAAAACGGGACTTTGTTCAAGTCTGATAAAGTTGTAATGTGGCGTTGCACAAATTGTGGTAATTGGCATATCGGAACCGAGGCACCAACGGTTTGCCCGGCGTGTTTGCATCCACAAGGGTATTTCATTAGTGAAGGAATTGTCACACGTTGTGATACTAATGAAGGTTTTTGTGAATATACAAAAATTGATGATTAAAAAAATCCCCGAAAGGGGATTTTTTTATAATTTTTTCATTAAATCGAGTAGCCTGTCCAATGGAATTGGCGGATATTTTTTATTTGGTAAAGAATCTTTATAGGAATTGTATAATATAAATACGGTTGGTTCGTGTTTTTTCCATAAATCAATATTTATGCGGAAATTTTTGTATCGGTTGGGATCGTATTCGTTTATAGCCCGGTCGTACATTTCGTCTATATTCTGTTTTTCCAAGAATTTAATTTGATGCGCGGCACATTGGTAAATGCCGTCGCTGTCGTTGCATCTTTGTTTTTTGATATTTGTCAGGGGGGCTATTTCGTATATTTGTGCGGGTAGGGTATGGTGAATTAATAATGTGTGCCATAACATGGTATCAAATGCCCCTTCGCTAAAATGAAAACAAGATTGCCCCAGCATATATTTTGGGGTATCAGGTTTGTATTTTGGTTTTTTGGGTGCTGTGAATATTTTGCCAGATGGTATATTGAATACATCTGTATCTTTATACAGCGCGGAGAAAAAAGATGCCGGGGTTATTATTTTGTAATACATTGGTTTGCAATTTTTATTTATTTTTTAGATACTTGGATTGTTCGTGTTGCACCCATGCCGCAATAATTTTTGATATGTCCAAGTTTGGATATTTTTCAATTTGGACTTTGCGATTTTGATGGAATTCTGCCATGGCACGTTCATACATTTCGTCTAAATTAACTGGGGATAATATTTTAATCTTTTGTGCACCACATTGGTAAATTCCTGTGCCGTCCATACAGCGTTCCTTGATAATGGGGGTCATGGGTTCTATTTCATATATTGTATGATGTTTGTTATAATCCCAAATAAGTATGCTGTGCCATAACATAGTATCAAAAGCACCTTCGGCGAAATGAAGAACTGGTTGTTTTATACCCATATATGCTTTTGTTATATTTGGAGCATTGGCGACGTATTCTGTTCCGTACTGTATATTTAGGTCTGTGTATGTTGTTCCGTACTGTATTTGTGATGAATAAGCACCCCAAAATATGGATGGTATTGAAATAACTTTGTAATATATTTGTTTGGTTTCATTTGCCATTTTTGTTCTCTTTATGCGATATAATATAGCACAAAAATAAAAAATGTCAAATATGTTCTGTGTTGAACCTATATATGTCCGCCTTCGCTGATGCTTAAAATGGTTTAATCAAAATGAACAGAGTATGTAAAGTTAGGTTGATTAAACATTGTGCTACGGCGTGACACTCAATTTTGCTAAATAAAAATCGCCGTGAATGACGATTTTTACTAACCAAAATTGGTGGCGGAGCGTATAGGACTGGGCTCCCCTTCCGCCATTGGCGGTGGGGATGCCCCTCTCCACTCGCAACGATTTGGCGACGTGATACTTGCCAAATCTGCTCTGTATCGAACCTATACGGTTCTCGTAACATCTATATTTCCTCTACTTATTAAAAAAAATTCCCATAAATGGGAATCATTTTTAATAAGTGGCGGAGCGTATAGGACTCGAACCTATGGACCGCTATAACACGGTCACGGATTAGCAATCCGCTGCATTACCACTCTGCCAACGCTCCGTGTGGTGTTGATATTATACAGTTTTTTTTATTAAACACAAGTCAAATTTATTTGTTTTTGTGTTCGGTTTTGAACTGCATATCATATAATATTTTGTATGCGCCACATTCATTTTTCAACAATTCTTCGTGTGTGCCGGCCTCTACCACTTCGCCTTGGTTGATGACCAAGATTTTATCGGCGTTGCGAATTGTTGATAATCTGTGTGCGATGACGAACACAGTTTTGTCGCGCATCAGGTTTTCAATCGCCTTTTGCACCACGGCTTCGGCCTTGTTATCCAATGCAGATGTGGCTTCGTCCAATACCAATATTGGTGCGTTTTTCAAGAATGCGCGCGCGATTGCCACACGTTGTTTTTGGCCACCCGACAGTAATACACCGCGTTCGCCAATTTGTGCATCCAATCCGCCGTGTATTGTTTTTACAACGTCTTCGAGGCACGCCATTTTAACGGCCTGTTGCAATTCTTCCGGCGTTGCATTTTCGTTGCCCAACATTATGTTTTCGCGGATTGTGCCGCTGAATAAAAAGTTATCTTGGAACACAACACCGATATTTGCACGCAAAGATTTTAATGTCATGTCGCGTACGTCCACGCCGTCAATTAATACAGCCCCCGATGTTACATCATAAAATCGTGGCAATAAACTTACCACTGTGGATTTACCGCCGCCTGAATTTCCGACAAATGCGATTGTTTCACCACGTTTGACCTTGAAATTTACATTTTTCAATACTGGGACGTCCTTTACATATTCAAATGAAACGTTTTTATATTCTATTTCATGGACGTCGGGGTTCATTTTGACCGCGCCTTTTTTGTCAGTAATTGCAGGTTTTGCATCCAAAATGTCAAATACACGTTCAATTGCCAAAAATGACATTAATACAGAATTATATGTTCCGCCGATGGATTTGATTGGTGTGTATAACATAATCAATGCGGTCAGGAATGATACGAAGCTTCCGGCTGTGATTGTGCCGTGCAATATTAAATATGAACCGAACCAAATTGCCAATCCGATACCAATCGATAAAATAACGTGCATAACCGGGGTTAACCAACGTGTGCGTTGCAACATTTTCATACGCAAACGGAATACACCATCCAATACATTTTCGAATTTACCGCGTTGTGTGTCGTTTAGATTGTATGAAATAATTGTTTTATTTCCGTTATATGTTTCGTTGTATGTTGTTAATAAAGCCGAGTCTGCTAAAATAGTTTGATTCATAATACTGTTGATTTTTTTACGAACCAATGTCATTGGCATCATTGATAACAACATAATTGCGACACAAACCAACGCTAATTGCCATGAATTATAGAATAATACTGCAATAAGGGACACGGCCGTAAAAAACTTTTGCACAAATGATTTAAGGTTGTTTAATAACCCAGCGCATGCCATGTCGGCATTGTTGTTAAACATGAAAATCACATCGCCAGAATTTTTTTTGTTGAAAAATTCTGTTTCGAACATCAGCATTTTTTTATACAAATCTAATTTCAACAGGTTTGTTGTTTTTGCGCCAACCCATGTGTTCAGGTATTCGGCCAAGTATCTGAAAATGCTTTGCACGATGGTGAATCCGATAATCATCAATGGAATGTACCATGCCGTTTGCAGGCTTTTATCCAACATAACCACATCCATGTATGGTTTTAACGAAAGGGCGATTACCGCATCCAATGATCCGACCGGAATCGCAACTAAAATAGATAACAATGCGCGAAACCAAAATGGCTTCATATATGGCCACATACGTCTGTAATTTTTTACAAACATGTTGTGTAAAACTTTTTCACGTATTTCCTTGCTCAGTTTCATTGGTTTTTGTTCCTTTTTTTATTCGGTCACAGGATCGGGTTGATAAATTTCAACATCGCGTGTCATGGAAATAAATTTTTCAGCACGTTTAGTTGGCAATTCATCAGATGGAATATCTTTTAGAGATTCCAAAGCACCGGTTACCGCACTGGCCACTAATTCCATTGTTGTTTGCCAATCTTTATGGGCGCCACCCGCAGGTTCGGAAATAATCCCGTCAATCACGTTCAGGTTTGCCATATCGCGTGCGGTTAATTTCATTGCGGTTGCCGCAGTTGCCTTAAACTTATTATCACGCCATAAAATAGATGCGCATGATTCAGGTGCAATCACAGAATAAATTGCGTTTTCCATCATTAACACTTTATCACCGGTACCGATTGCAATTGCTCCGCCGGAACCACCTTGGCCAACATTGACCGCAACATAAGGTGTTTTAATGGATAATCCCGTTGAAATAGAGTTTGCGACCGCCTGGGATTGACCGCGTTCTTCGCTTTCACGACCGGCAAATGCGCCCGCGGTATCAAACAAAGAAATCACCGGCAAATTGAAACGTTCGGCCAAACGCATCATACGTGCAGCCTTGCGATAACCTTCGGGATTGGCCATGCCGAAACGATGTTTTTGACGTGTTTCGATTGTGCGGCCGGATTCTTGCCCGATTATAACCGCCGGAATTCCACGCCAAAATCCGATGCCGGATCCCATCGCGGGATCTTCGCCATAGCATCTGTCACCGGCAAGGTAAGTCCAATCGTCAACAATAGCCGCAATATAATCCAAAAAGTGCGGTCTGTTTTCATGACGTGCCAACAAAACTTTGTCATACGCTTCGGATTCGCCAAGTCCACGGATTTTTTTATCTTTGTCCATTTTTGGTGTTTGGACCTTGATAATTTTTGGTTCAATTGTTTTGTGTGTCAAAACGCGCAAAATTCGTGCAACATTATCATGCAAATCAGAGCGACTGGACACAATATCAACCATACCATGTTCATATAAATAATCCGCAGTTTGGAAATTCGACGGTAATTTTTCGCGAATATTTTGTTCAATTACGCGACGGCCGGCAAAACCAATGCGTGATCCAGATTCAGCAATGTGAATATCGCCCAACATTGCAAAAGATGCTGTGACACCACCAAATGTGGGGTCTGTTAAAATCACAATGTATGGGATTTTTTTGTCGTGCAGTTTGTTGACCGCGACCGTGGTGCGTGCCATTTGCATTAATGACAAAATGTTTTCTTGCATGCGGGCACCGCCACTGGACGTGACCATAATAAATGGTTGGTTTAATTCGATCGCGTGTTCAATCGCAGAAATAATACCGTCACCCGCCGCGCGTCCCATGGATCCCATCATAAAGAATCCGTTCAGTACGCATATTGTTGTTGGTATTCCATCTATGGTGCCGTCGGCCGCAACCACGGCGTCATTTTCACCGGTGTCGGTGCGGGCTTCGGCCAATCTGTCTTTGTATGCTTCGCGATCAATGAATTCCAATGGGTCATCGGTGCATGTCGACAGGTTTAATTTGGTCCAATCAGGTGAATCGAACAATAAATTAAATCTTTGTTTTGGTGACATTATAAATACGTGACCACAACGCGGACAAACATAATGATTATCCTTGTAATCACGGTAATATACCAATTTGCCGCAAGATTCGCATTTTATCCACATCAATTTAGGAACGCGGTCATAGCGGTTACGATCTTGGGTTTTTATTCCCTTGTTTGATTTGAATAGCATTGGAATTATCCGTTCATTTTTTTAGTTAATTCGCGACTGGGCTTGAATAATACGGTTGTATTTGCCGCAATAGCCTGGGGCCGACCCGTGGATGGGTTGTATCCCATTTTAGATGCGCGTTGCCGTGGTTGGAACGTACCAAAGCCGCGGATTTCAATACGATCGCCACCGGCCACCGCATTAATCATCGTGTCCGCCACAGTATCCAACATAGCGGCCGCATCGGTCGCACGCATGTGTTTAAATTGAACCTGGATGGTTCGAATAACGTCAGAACGTTTCATACCTTAAATCCTTTTGTTATTACTGATAATTTATCAAATTTCCCGAAATTTTCAAGTGTTTTTTATAAATATTGATGCTGTATAATTTTTATATTTGACTTGCTTTCCTGGGAATAATGCCTTAAAATCTTTTTCAGAAAGGAGAAGTATATGAAAAAATATCTGGTATTATTGTCTGTATTGGGGTTAACCGCGTGTGGCGGTGGCGGTGGTGGCGGTTTTGTCGCAACGTCAAATGACTATTCAGTGGAATATGTTCGTGCAGGAACAGGTGGTAATGTGACGGCGGTGGCGGCAGAATCAAATGCTGCGGTGACTGGCATGGTTTCTGAAATTGGTGTTGCAGCAGATGGTAGTTCTGTAAATGTTGGACGCAGTGCAACGAATTTTAATTATAACAATAAAATTTATACTTCGCATAAATTAGATGATGCTAATTTTATTTTTGCAGATGAGGGGTTCGGTGGTGATATAACTTTTCATGTCAATGAAGATGGGCAAATAGATAAATTAATTGCAGGTGGTGATCTGGAATTTCAACGCTTGGCAACGGATCCTGATGATCCAAATACCAGATTTTTCCGTGGTCAGGTAAATGATGAAACGTGGATTGATGCTGATTTGGAATATATATCCCAGGGTAAGACTTTGCCAAATGGGGGGTTAAAATATTCTGATTTTGGTGGCGTAAATGTAAAAGATCCAACAACACATGAATTTATTCGTGATGGTTGGCGTTTCGTGTTTGCAGGTGGGTATGACGTCAGACAAATAGATGTAAATAATATCCAAAATAGTGGGACTTTTACAGGTAAAGCAGTTGGTGATGTTGTCGCTGTTCATGGTGCTGGACATGGTACCGCAAAAACGTTGGATGGTGATGCAACATTGCATTTTTCTAATGGAAATAGTCAGTTGATAGCCATGTTCCCTGATTGGTATAATGTGACATATACAGAAAATGGTGGTGCTAAGAATATTACATTTAGCAATTACAATGGCAGCGAAACCTATCGTTTGTTAAAAGATACCGGTACTGGGAATGTTTCGTTCAGTGATGCTGATATTAATAATATAATAGATGATGGCGATATAGCTCAAGAAGGGGCGTTACAATCAGATGTGCGGTATTTTGGTAATAATGGCAAAAGACCCATAGAGTCTGTGGGGGTAATACAGGTTCGTGATTGTGTTGGTAATGATTGTACTTTGAGTGGCGCAAGTCATGATGAAGTTCGTATGAATTTAAGTTTTGGTGTGAAATAATTGAAAAAAGGAGAAATGGATGAAAAAATATCTGGTATTGTTATCTGTATTGGGTTTAACCGCGTGTGGCGGCGGCGGCGGTGGTGTTGGTATGGGTGGTGCCCCTAGGGCGGTTGTTTTAAAAGATAGTGTTGCGGAAAGTAATTCTGTTCTTACAAATATGGTTTCTAATAGTAAGACCCAGGTGACAGTTTATGTTGCAAAAAAATTGGGTGAAGATGCCTCTACCGTGGGGTTGGGTAATGTTGGACGTAGTGCGACGACACGTGGTTCGTTTCTTCCAAGTGCTAATGTTGGTTCTGGACTGGATTATGATAAAGCACAAGAATTGATAGAATTGGCGGAATGGTTGGGTAATGATAGTACCAGTGATCAAGACATCATGGCTAAGTTCAATACATCCACAGATGATAAAAATAAAATAAAGGCAGCATTAAAATTGTTGGATGGAGATCAGTATTTTAATGGTGACAGTGCAGAGGCAACCGCAAATCAAATAATTACTCAACGCAGTGCAAATGCATTTGTGACCCAGTTGGCGGAATTACATCAACGTTCAGAAATTATGACATTGGATGGTGTGGATTTATTTAATTCAGAGGGTTACAGATTGAAGTTTAATGTTGATTCAGATGGCAAAATAATATCGTACGAATACCCCGATTTTGTTACTCATAACGCTGATGGAACAACAACGGTTTATGAAGATATAAATGTATATGACAGCGATGACAATCCTATCGGTCAACTTCATAATCCTGCGGAAGATGATAGTGATGGATTGATTATGCGTAAAGGTGACACAAATAGATTTGTTCAAGAAAGTTCTATTCCTTTGAGCGAAATGAATGATGAAAACCCAGATGCAAATTTTGTATCGCCGGAAAATATAACAAACGTTAATGGTATCATAAAACTCAAATTATATGATGAATATATTAGTTATGCTAAGCAACTCGGGTTAAGACATTCTGATTTTGGCATAATGAAAGATGATTTTACCAATGCGACATTTACCGCAACGGGTTTGAATGCGGCAGGGAAACAAGAAATTCGGAAATTTATAGATGCTTGGGGTGTGATGATCACACCATTTGCCGGTGGATATGCATCCAAGAAAATGTCTGATTCAGAAATGACAACGTTGGCCGGAGATGCAACAGATAATAAAATGACGTTTAAAGGTATTGCCGTTGCAGATGTCAGATATCGTGATGGCTTTGCATATAATGGAAATGGTATTGATATACCTTTGACGGATGATATGATGACAGACAATAATGCCACATTGGTATTTGATGATACCGGGACCCAGACTTTGACGGCGGATTTTTCGGCAAATTGGTATAAAATTCAAGCTATTGAAGATGCAGACGGAACAACTAATCGGTTAGTTGTTTTTGGTGATAGAAACGGTGATGATTCACCTGATTCTGTCTTTAAAACAGTTGTGTATGATGGCGATGTGTATGGTGGATATGATGGCAATGAGTATGATAGCAGTGTGGGCGATCCATTTGGTTCTAAAAATGTCAGTTATAATCCAAGTACCAATAAGACAACTGTTACATATAACTTTACTCTTGGTTCATCTAGTGCTGATATAATAGGTGGGTCAAATGTGCAGATAACAGGGAACGATACAGATGGGTGGTTTGCCAATGGGGAATCTATGACATTTACACCAAATTATTATGGTGATCGGGAACCAAATTTGGATCCAAAAGAAGGTGTTGCAACAATGCATTATCAGTATCAACAAAATACTGCACTGAATAAGGTCGATGATGGTCATGGTGGATTTACTTTTGAAGATGCTAATGGTGGCGAAGGCAATATCAATATTGAACTTGGTTTCGGGGGGACGTTGCAACAGCCTGCACAGCCATAGTTGTTGTGTTGAAAAAAATACCGTGCGGATGCACGGTGTTTTTTTATAATCTGTCGCGATATTTTGCAATCATGTTGGCGATGTCATTGGCGACTTTTGTGCCTACGGATGGACCTTTGTTGTTGGATGTTTCTGGACTGATGCACACCCCGGGGCCCAATATTTCATCTATCAAGCCTTCGTTGGAACGAACAAATGGTTTCATCGCTGCAACAATTTTTTGTTCCAATTCTGGATTTCGTGCATGCATATATATTGTTATTGGATCGTGTCTGGTTAATATTTCTAAGTCATAATAGTTTATTGTTGGAAATTTATATGAATGTATGTATCGTCCACCATCGGCAATTAAAATGTCATCCAGCGCTTTCAGAGTTTTATCATAAATATTGACATTCAAACTTATATGAAATGCTGCACTTTTACGATTCCCAGTCACAGGGGGTACGGTGTTTCCATCGCAACTGCGGAACCACCATGATCCGTCTTTACTGGTGCGCATTTTTATATGTCGCCCAAGTTGTTCCCATGTTTTTGGAATTAAATTGTTTTGTGTGGTGTTATTACAATGTTCAAGTGCATATTGGGATGCAGCATTATATTCTTGTTCGCTGACATCGGTATAATTTCCATCCTGTTTATATCTTAATTTATCGTATATTGCGTCAACGTCATCGCCACGTGTGTTTATAATTTCCAGTATGGTTGGATTGGATATGTTTGGATATTTGGCCTTTATTTGGTCGAATAACATATTTATTATATCTTGGCGTGCCGAGTTATATTTATCTGTGTTGTTTGCTTTTTTTGATGTGCGTGTGAACCAATAATATATTCTGCCGTTTGTGCTGTGTTGGCGTTTTTCCATTTTTATTCCGATTGTGGCCAATTCCGTGTTTAATTGTTCCCATTCTTGGTCATTTAATCGTGATGTTGGGAATCCTGCGGATTGTCCTGTTTGTAAAAATTCGTCCAGGTATTTTTCGAAATGATGGCTGACATTATTGCGCAATGGTGTTGTAAATACGTAATATGGGCGGTTGTTTAACTGTCTTTGTATTAAACAAATTCCGTCCTTGGCCAGTTCGGCGTTTAATTGTTGCCATTCATTTGGTGTTAATCGTGATGCCGGCAGTCCAATAAGTTGACCTGTGTTTTGGAATTTGTCCATGTGTTTTGCAAACTCTTTACTTGCACGATTGCGTAATGTTTCCATTTGTTGGCCTTTTTATTATCTGGTTAACACTTCGTTTTGGGCGGGGCGGACATGGCATCCGTTTTTTCTTTTTAGAGTGATGCCATTTTTATATCCACGACTGACGCTGCCTTTGTATGTAGATGAGTTTGCTACTTCTTGTAGCCATTTGTCGCGATAATCCATCCATTTATTGTGAATGTCGCCTTTATAATTATTGACGGCATTTATCATTTCTTTGTTTATGGATGTCGTTTTTTTAATTCCCAGAAACATCGAAAAACGTTGTATTGCTGTTTGTGTTCCACTGCCCACACCGGCCAGGAATATGTCGCCACTGATAACATCGGGTAATCGTTCCAGATGATGTTTTTTCCAATAATTTTGGTAATATATTTCTTCGGCATCGGCGCGTGAAAATCCCGGATTTTTAACTTGGGGAAAATAGTAAGAGGTGACCCCATAGCATGTATAACCACCCGGGTCGTTTTTGATTGTGCCGCATCCGCCTTCTTTGCGGAATAAAGTAATCAATGCTTTTTCAAGTGCGGGGTGGATTTTTTCGTATTTGCCAGTTGTATATATTTTGTTAGGAAAATTTTTGTCCCGGGCCGCCGGATAGCATGAACCGCCTGTCACTATATTGTTTTCGATAACCGTTCCACCACCGATGGTATTACCAGAGTATGTTGGAGTATGTGTTGGTTGGGACGGTTGTGATGGTTGTGTGGGGGCTGGCGTGGTTGGGGGAATTGGTTGTATTGGCTGGGCCAAGTCGATTGTGCCGATATCTGGGGTTGGGAAATCGGTTGTGATGGGTGTTTGTGCCTGTTCTTGTTCGTATTCGGCCGCCATTTTTGCCAACATAATGTCAGTATAGATTTCTTCGCCTGGGACAACGTCCAGGCTTTCATATACAGATTTATCCATAAATGGTTGATATCCTTCGGTTGCAACGGCAACACGGTCGACAAATGAAACGTCCGCATATGTTTTGGGAAATGGAACCGCCTGTAATTCAGCGTGTGCACAAAACGGCACAACAACACCGCATAATAAAAGCAGAGCAGACATTCTCATAATACCTGTATTGTATCATAAAATTGATGAATATTGAAAATATATTTGCTTTTTGGAAAAATGATATTATAATGGTTCCTGTTTTCGGGGCGTAGCTCAGTCTGGTAGAGTACTTGGTTTGGGACCAAGGTGTCGAAGGTTCGAATCCTTTCGCCCCGACCACGAAATTCAAAACCGCCACTAAAGGCGGTTTTTCTTTTGGTTTCTAATACTTACACCGAGTTCGAGAGTTGTGTTTTTCAAAATGGCTATTTTTAGCCTGTTCTCGAACTCTTTAGTGTCAAATTTTAATGGTTTCTGTATGGTTCTGGATGAGTCCGAAACAAAGAAATTTAATTGCTTGACAAAAAGAATATTTTTGTTAACATTTCAGGAGACATAATAAAAAAGGAGCTCTATATGTGTAGCGGCGTTCAAGCACAAATTGACGATGAATTTTTAGATTTGTTTGACCCGAATAAAGAAAATGCCCCAGGTGTTAAACAAATAAAAGCAAAAATATCGCAATTGGAACAAGCTGTTGAAACAGGTAACAAATTAAAAGAATTAGATGCACTAGTTGCAATCACAGAACAGATATCCAAGAGAACAGACGTTAATCTGTTACAAAGGTGAATTCTGGATTCATAATTATATCGGTGCATTTTTGTCTTTAAAAACTTCAATATCTTGTCCGACAGCAATCAAATCCTTGTAATCTATGGCTCGCAAACTGGTTACCAAGCCCGACCAGAATTAATAAAAATACCATCACCATTTTTGGTGGTGGTATTTTTATTAAACTTTGATTAAGTGGGGCGAAAGGATGCGCAAGAGTGTTAACGGCACGATAAGTGCCGTTAAAAAACGAAGTTTTTGTTGGTGACAGCCCAAAAGACACGCATGGCGAATACGCAGATGAACAATTAGAAAAATCATAAAAATGGAGTTTTTGTCCCAACGAGTTTTTATAGATTTTTGTTATCGTTTATCAAGGAATAAAGCCCCGACCATCCTTTGCGTAAAGCTTTGGATGGCAGGCTATGAGATTCAAATAAATTTACTTAATCACACCACAGGCAATACGCGGGCCACCACCGCCCAGGGCGACCGGTTCATCACTATAATTATCGCCGCCGGCATGAATCATAATGGAACGATTTTTTATTTCTTGGACTTTTAGATTTTTAATTGTGAAAGATGTTTTGACTGTGCCGTCCGGGGAAACGTTTAATACCGGTAAATCGCCTCTGTGTCCCATATTTTGATTTGGCCCCATGTGATGTCCGGTTTTATCAGGGTCATAATGGCCCCCGGCTTTTAAAGCAGGTTGCAGTTTGCCGTTGGTATCCAAACCGGCATTACAATCTGGATTCTCGTGAATATGAAAACCGTGTTTGCCTGCGGGTAAATTTTGTAAATTTACTGTTATATGCAATCCAGATGGTGTGTCGGCAAAAGAGATTTTTCCTATTTTTTGTTCTATACCGGTGGCTGTTGTCAAATATATATCTGAATGTGCGGTGTCGTAATGATTGCCACAACCTGTTAATAATAATGCAGAACCCAGCAATATTTTTTTCATATTTTTCTCCTGTACCACAATAAATATAAATATGGATGTATTTTTTGCAAAAAGAATGTTTTCAGAAATACCATAAGTGTTATCCAAGACTAATTATTGTTGTAAAAAAATCTGCTTGTATAATGTTTCGATTTTGTTTTACAATTATTTGAGAAATGAAGGGATTATTAATATTTTTATTGGTGTTTATGTGTGCAGTACCGACTGTATCGGGGGCGCGCGATGTTGTGTCGCGTGCGGCGCGTGTGACGAATACGCCGACATCGGGTTATACATATAATTACATGTACCCTTATATGAATAATCAAATGCGCAGTGCGTTAAATCCGGGTAATGCAAATGCCCAAAGTACCAGTCCAATTAATGCTGTCGTGAAAACGGTGCCTTTGCCGGCATCAAATGATGAAAGTCGTCGTGTTATTGCGCGGACCGCGAATGCGGCGCGTTCTGCGACACCGCGGGCGGCAACAAATGGGACGATGGGGGCGAATACAACCGTTGCCCGGTCGGCTGTTGGTGCATATGCGCCGACAAATAATAATGTTAATCGTCGGGTGTCACCGCGTCGGTCGGTTGCACGTGCGACCCGGACAAATACAGAAATTGTTGGCAATGTTAATTCATCAACATCAGGATCTGTTTATGTGACTGCCAGTCGTTGTTTAGCCGATTATACTGATTGTATGAACAGTTATTGT
>Ga0310690_10003725_pt1 | contig 22484 bp, 19 predicted proteins | sample AusTroGonzalo_MG_2_FD_207661 | JGI IMG/M metagenome (GOLD analysis project Ga0310690, IMG submission 207661) | Bovine rumen microbial communities from tropical cattle in Woodstock, Queensland, Australia - Gonzalo_04 (v2) (version 2) | ecosystem: Host-associated > Mammals > Digestive system >... | reverse complement strand
CAAAGCACTTGGGCCAACATTCAAAACAACATTTGCCAATTCTGGATTTTTTTGTCTTATTTCTTGTTCCCAAGTTTTCATATTGCCCATTTTTTTATCACGACGCATTTTCCACACAAAACCCATAATTTTCATCTTTTCAGACAAAGTCAGACTTTTATCACGCATAACACGACCGGAATATTCCGAATAAAATTTTCTGACAAAATCTTCCAATGCGATTCTATTCTGAAAATCTTGGTGCGACATATTTCCAGGCAATTTGTATTCATAAAATAATTTTTTGTTTATACCGCGTTTCGCCAAATCATCCTGTAATTTTTTTGCCGAAGAATCCCACTTTCTGCCACCAAATGGCAAACTTTTATACGACATTTCCAAAATATAATCTAATAATTTTTTATCCAAATTTTTATTCATTACGCAACACCTCTACTGGGTCTGTATTTGCCGCCTTCCATGCCGGATATAACGTTGCTAAAAACGCCAACAAAATTGCAATAAACGCAATACCAAATACAGTCCAAAATTCAACCCGCGATGGCAATTCAGACAAATAATATAATTCCGCCGGGAATAAATCACGCCCCGTCACCCATTGGAAAAACTTTCTGATTGGTTCAATATAAATTGCGACAATCGTGCCCAAAACCGTTCCGGCCGCTGCACCAATCACACCAATTGTTGTCCCCGATAAAACAAATATTTTCATCATCGACCTGCGCGACACACCAAACGTGCGCAATACCGCGATATCTTTGGATTTATCTTTGACCAACATAACCAAAGACGATACAATATTAAACACCGCAACAATTATAATCAGCATCAAAATCAAAAACATAACATTTGATTCGACCTGTAACGCGCCAACAAACCCACGATTTAAATCACGCCAATCGCGAACAATAAATCCATCCGGCAAAAGTCTCTGCAACGCCTCGCGCACGGTTGTGGTATCTTCGGCATCACGCAAAAACAAATCAATATGTGTCACAGACTTACCAATATTCAAATATTTCTGGGCGGTTTCCAACGGCAAAAACACATACCCAGAATCATATTCATACATTCCCATAAAAAACGTAGTCTTTACCGGATACGCCATAATCCGCGGCATAGAACCAAATGGTGTTGGGGTTGCACCATTGGCCGACACCAACGACACATCATCACCAATTGTAATATTCAACGCACGCGCCAAACTGGCCCCTATTACCAACTCTCCATTTTTTATTTCTGACAAAGCCTTGCCATAAAAACGTGCACCATCATCGGTCTTGGCAATTAAATCAGACATATTTATTCCGCGAATCATTGCCCCAGAATTATGCCCACGCGCAGTCACCATAACCTGACCTTCGGCAATTGGAACAATCGAAGATACGTTTGCCGCAACAACTTTGTTTTGTTTCATTTTATCAATTAAATAATTGTAATCAGTAATCGCACCATCTTGGTGATACACAACGACATGCCCGTTCATACCAACAATGCGTCCCAATAAAACATCGTGGAATCCGCCCATCACAGACATCACAACAATCAATGTCGCAACACCTAACATAATACCAATCAACGACACCCATGATACAACCGAACCAAACCCGCGTTTTTTGGCCCATAAATATCTGTACGCAACTTTTTTTTCTAATTTAGAAAACAACATTTATCCGCCTTTAATTATTCAGAAATTCCCGCAATTCATCACCAACCAATTCGCCAACGCTTTCGGTTGCTTTTGTATCAACAATAGAAACCAAACGCGGCGACATAAACACAACCAATTCTGCAAATGGACTGATTAACGTTTCCGGTGTTGTCACAAAAGAATGTGTCGGAATACCAATAATCACATAGTTATCACCAACACTGGACGGAATATTAAACGAAGTCAATTCGCCGTATTTAGTCGTCAAAACAATTTTAGCATCAATTTTTTGATATCCACCAAAATCACCATATTTACCAGTTGCACCAACAATCAAATCTGTTTCCAACCGGTCTTCTTTACTGCATTGACCGATATCAAACTTTGATTGCCAACCATTTGGAATTGAAAAAGTCCCCTGGGAAATCAAAACAACATTTGCCTGTTGCGACAAAAATTCCTGCAAAGTTTTTGTATTAATTTCCGGCCCCACAACCAACGCACGACCAACAACCCCCGGCACAGACATTTTTACATTATTTTTCCCGAACGCGGGCAACAAATTCATCCAAATAATCGGATTATCTGTTTTCGGATACACACGATACACATCCATATCCCACGCCAACATATATTTTTTCGACGCAATATCAGCGATTATACGTGATACTTCGCGTTCTGTCTGATAATCACCTTCGAACACAACTGTTTTATCTTGCCAATTCACCAACAAATTACGAACATCCGCACCATGCATAGCATCCAACAAAGCCATTATAATTGCTTCATCTTTTGGCATTTTAATCATCCACTTTGCCCGATGTTGCAAATGAACTTCTGCTGTTTCTGCATCATAAGAATAATACGCGCGACCCATTTTAGAAATCAAATCAACCGTATCCGACAAAGTCCCCGATGCAACCTCGCCCGAAATTTTTTCAATCAATTGTTCATCCGTCACAACCGAAACATCTGTTCCATCCAACAATTTATTTAATGCGGCGGCAACCGTCACATCCTTGAACTTGTATTCATTCACAGACAAATCCGGCAACGCATCACCCATTGCCAATCTTACCATTTCGATTTTTTCTTCACGCACAACCGACACCACCGATTGATTATCCCAATCAACCGTGCACCGCATTGGTAATTCCACAGAAAACCTTTGCGCAGTATCCGTCGTCAACGCTGCCTTTTTTGGAAAAATCGGCACAGACCTTTCGTCAATCACCATATTTTCAACAACTTGGACTGTATCATATTGTTGGACATTGTTTTTATTTTGACACCCAACACAAACCAAGATTGCCATAAAACACAACAAAAATTTTTTCATCTTCTTTCTCCGTATCTTTATATAACCCACTATATGTTCATAATTTTCTCAAATTCTTCCAATGTCATTTCATAAATAGGTTTTTCCGTCGGCGTGACCAAATCTTTGACGGCATCAAATCTTTCTTGCAAAACCTTTATCACGCGCGCGACATCATCCGGCACAGTCCCCGCCGCCGTCAAACGCCGACCATATTCAACAATATATTCCAACACATCTGCGACAAAAAAACGCCCCACATAATTTTCCATGGCAATACCGCCCTTTTCCACACAAATCGCAGACATCGTCATCAACATTTGATTATAAAAGTTTGCCAATTTAATAAAATTCTGAACCGATATAGCCATATGTTTTCCCTTCCTCTTTTTTTACATTATAAAAACTATTGCCCACCGAACGCAAATGAATTATAATATAAAATATGAAAATAAAACAACTTGCTTTATTGCTGGCTTTGACGGCTTGTGCATCTGCCAACCGGGGCAGTATTGATGACGCCACCATATTAAATTGGGAAAACGAGGCCGTCACAACCGAACAATTCGTCCGCGACCATAAATCTTGTTTGGGAATCAAGGCTACCGATTACACCCCACGTTCCCGTATTGCACGATTGCTTTTACCGAACCAAAGCGACCAAATGCCAAATTGGGACGGAATATGGGTGACATTTCAATCAAATGAATATCGTGACGTCGGCCAACGCGCATTAATGTCGGTTCCCCGGAACAAGGCATCAAAAACCGTCGGCGCATATCGCCGTTGTATGATGCGCCGTGGTTATTTACTGCGTGCAATGTAAAAAATATACCCAATCCTCTTTCTTATTAAATAAAAATATGATATAATACCGGGCATGAGGCGCTCTATTTGGTTTTGGTTATCTTTTTGCACATCCATTGTTTTGGCGGTGTATTTTATTTCACGCACAATAATGATTGGTATGGGGCACGGCAACCTTGCGCGATTACACAAAACATCTATTATTGCAGACGTTGAAAACAAGGATATGACGGCACTTTTGGCGGCGGCATCATTACCAAAAAACACACCACTTTATTCTGTTGATTTAAATGAAATCAATTCTAATTTACTGTCTGTTCCTGGGGTCAAAGACGCATCAACACGTCGATTGCCGAACGGGAATTTAATCATACATGTATCATACCACCATTTTGTTGCGGCATGGACCGACGGCGAAAGTTATTTTCCATTATCCGATGATGGCACAATTGCAAACAATCCGTCCGATGTGCGACCAACATCTGCGGTTTTATTCCGGGGCCCGGTACCACACGACATAACTGAAATCACAAATGCCGCAAACGATATGTTGTCCGACATTGATTATTTGGAATGGGTTGAAAATCGTCGTTGGAACATTCATACCACCGGCGGCATTACAATCAAATTACCTGAAAAAGATTTTGCCACCGCCATTGCCAGTTTAATAACAATAAATAAAAACCATAATATATTGGGACGCGACATTCACATAATTGATATGCGCGACCCTGCCCGTATATTGGTCAGATAAAATGAACTTGTTTGATTCTTGCTTTTTATGTTTAGACATCGGGACCAGTTGCGTCCGCGGAATTGCACACCGTGTTTGTTCTGCAAAAATTGCAAAATCTGCAACCGCCATGTGCGAAAGTTTCGACCAACAATTTGCGATTAAATCTGTTATTGATAATTTAGAACACGAATTAAACACACATTTCGAATCCGCATACATAACCGGAAATTTTGGAAAATCAGAATACATTCGTCCACGCCAAAATACACTTTGGAACGGCGAACATAAAATCACCGGCCACGATATCAGTGCACAAATTTCTAAAATAGAATTTCCAACTGGATTTTCACCAATTCACATAATGCCATTACAATATGACACTCCATCTGCACGCAAAATAAAAACACCAATCGGATACACTGACCATCAATTGGTATCAACATTTGGTGCAATTTGTTATGAAACAGAACGATTAAACGAAATCGTATCTTTATTACACAAGGCTCATATTCAATACGACGGATTATTCGACCCGCATTATTTACAAAATATGACATTGCGCAAACCCGGTGAAACGGTATTATTTATTGATTTGGGTGCTGAATTTTCAACCATGTCAATTTGGAATAACAATGGCGTGTTATGGCATAAAAAACTGGAAATGGGTATGTCAAACATAACGCTTGATTTGACAACATCGCTGCACCTTGATTTTGACGAAGCCGAAAGAATCAAACGCATGACGGCAAACCTGATACCGCGTGCGATGGACCGCATGGTTCCGGCCGATACCGCATACGATTTTTCACGCGGTGATGTGAATGATGTGATTGTTCCACGCATTGTTGAAATCATCGGAAAAATAAAAGAATTGGCAAACGAACCTGTGGCACAATGCATGCCAACAAAAATTATAATCAGTGGTGGCGGCACACAAATCGATGGTGTTGTTGACTTTATTGAAAACGCATTTGGATTACCGGCCGAAAATCATCACGCCGACGCAAACATTACCGCATTATCTGATTACATTTGGGCCGCACAAAAACCTGCCCGCGAAAGATATATGGAACGCAGTGCGCGTCACGAAAAATACATAAATAAAATAAAAAAGTTATTCACAAAAAAACAAAAGAAACAAAAACCAAAATTTATTCCAATCGCCCCATCAACATTATGTTTTAATATGTTGTCGCCCATGACATATAAACTGTTTGAATCTGGGGGCATATCAACAATTCACGTGGACATTATGGACGGTTTTTATGTTGATAAAATCGCCGGCGGAATACCGGAATTGAAAACAATTCGTGCAAACACACACGCACACCTGCACGTGCATCTAATGACTGAAAACCCGGGCATTTGGGCGGCAAACGCAATAAAGGCCGGCGCCGACACAATTATATTATCATTAAACACAAACGGGGTTCGCGCCGCCCTGCGTGGCATTCGCGCAACCGGTCACCGCGCCGGTGTCGCGATAAATCCAGAAACCCCACTTTCTGCATTGGTTCCAATTTTGCGCGATGTGGACGAAGTTATGGTAATGGGGGTGACCCCTGGCGCGGCCGGACAAAAATTTGATTCATCGGTTTTACAAAAAATCTTGGCACTTTATACAACACGTAAAAAACACGGATTGAAATATATCATATCGGTGGACGGCGGAATAAATCCAGAAACCGCACAAAAATGTTGGGAATATGGTGCTGACTTATTGGTATGCGGTTCTTACCTTGCCCACGCAACCGACTTTGCATTGGCGGTACAAAGCCTATTAAAAAAACAAACCGCATAATGCGGTTTTTATTTTATAACCAATTTTCGTCCAATTGTGCAATCACCATCACATGGCGATATATAAATATGAATTGTATTTTTAGGCAACAATCCTGCGGCAACATCCGGCCATTCAATCAAAGTAATATCATTTTGCATCGCATACGACAAACCAATTTCTTCTAATTCCGAAGCATCGGTAATTCTGTACAAATCAAAATGAGAAATCCCATCATAATTCTGAACAAGTGTAAAAGTCGGACTGGGCACCACGGTATTTTCACCACGCAATGTACGAATTATTGTGCGTGCAATTTCTGACTTTCCCATTCCCAAATCCCCATGCAAAGCAACGGTTTGTGGTGCATGCAAAGTTTTTGCAAATTCGCGCGCCCATGCATGTGTTGCATTTAAATCTGGTAAAATCACTTCCGTCATAAACATCACCTTATTCTAACAATAACAAATCATCTTCCATTTTGTGTATGGTATCGCGAATTTCCGCAGCCCGTTCGAAATCCAAATCTTCCGCAGCCTTGCGCATTTTCTTTGTTAAATTCGCAATCTCTTTACGCAAAGATTCCGCATCCCATGTTCCATCTTTATTATATATAAACTTGCGTTTCTTGTCCACTTTTTCATTTACGTCGCCAACCTCGTTAAACACGGCCTTGGTCACAGTTTTCGGTACAATTCCATGCTGTTCATTATATTCCATTTGAATTGCGCGACGTCGCGCGGTTTCATCCAACGCCGCCTGCATAGATTCCGTCATATTATCCGCATACAACAAAACGCGCCCATTTGCATTTCGCGCCGCACGACCAATCGTTTGAATCAACGACCGCGTAGAACGCAAAAACCCTTCCTTGTCTGCATCCATAATTGCGACCAATTCACACTCTGGCACATCCAAACCTTCACGCAACAAATTGATACCGACCAAGACATCATATTTACCCAAACGCAATTCACGCAACAATTCGATACGTTCCAACGTTTCAATATCACTGTGCAAATAACGCGCACGCACACCATTTTCATTTAAATAGTCCGTCAATTGTTCCGCCATTTTTTTAGTCAATGTCGTGACCAGCGCACGTCCCTTTAATTTTTTCAATTCATCTAATAAATCATCAACCTGGTGTTCTATGGGGCGCACTTCGCATACCGGGTCCAACAATCCTGTTGGTCGAATTACCTGCTCTGTCACGACACCATTGGATTGTTCCAATTCCCATTGTGCCGGTGTCGCAGATACAAACACGGTTTGCGGACGCAACGCATCCCATTCATCAAAAGTAAGTGGTCGATTATCAATACACGCCGGAAGTCTGAAACCATATTTCGATAAATTTTCTTTACGCGCCCGGTCCCCGCGGGACATGGCCGCAATTTGCGGAACCGTCACATGACTTTCGTCAATAAACAAAACCGCATCCCGTGGTAAATATTCGAACAAAGTCGGTGGTGGTTGTCCCGGCAACCGCCCGGTTAAATATCGCGAATAATTTTCAATACCACGACAAGACCCCGTCGATTCCATCATTTCAATATCGAAATTCACACGTTCGCGCAAACGTTGCTCTTCGACATATTTCATATTTTCATGAAAATATTTTAATCGTTCTTCTAAATCATGACGAATATTTCCAATCGCCTGTAACACAGACGGCATTGGTGTCGCATAATGAGTATTTGGATAAATCACAATTCGATCAAGTTTATGCAATTTCGCACCTGTCAAAGTATCAAATTCCCAAATTTCTTCGATTTCATCACCCCAAAAAGAAACCTTCCACCCCAAATCTGCCATATGCGATGGGAATATATCCAACACATCACCACGCACACGAAAATCGCCACGAACCGGGGCAACATCATTTCGTTTATATTGAATATCAACCAAAGAACGCACGACATCTGCCACGCCTATTTTATCACCAACATTTAACACCAAACGCATAGACGAATATTGTTCCGGCGACCCCATACCATAAATAGACGACACCGACGACACAACAATAACATCACGTTCTTCCAACATTGCACGCGTCGCACTGTGCCGCATACGATCCAATTGTTCATTTATCGCCGCATCTTTATCGATATATGTATCGGTTGTTGGAATATATGCCTCGGGCTGGTAATAATCATAATAAGACACAAAATATTCAACATGATTATGCGGAAAAAAAGACTTCATTTCCGTGTACAATTGCGCCGCCAAAATTTTATTCGGCGCCATAATCAACGCCGGGCGCGACAATTCCGCAATCACATTTGCCATTGTGAAAGTTTTCCCAGACCCCGTCACCCCTAATAAAACCTGGGAACGCCGACCGCTATTAACCCCCGCCACCAAATCCGCGATTGCATTTGGTTGGTCACCCATTGGGGCATAATCACTTTCAAGATTAAATATACTTTTTTTATTCACAAAACTAAGTATAATACACTATAATCAAAATACAAGGGGGTTAAAGAGATGAATATAAAACCAAGACACAAACGTCGTTTTTTTTGGACAATCGTCAGTTTAATTGGCCTGGCCGTTATTGGATTGATTTGTATTCCTCCATTTATCAACCTAAATAAAATGAAACCGATATTGGAACAGAAACTGTACGAACAAACAGGTGTCCAAACAAAAATCAACGGCGATGTGAATTTCAGTCTGCTCCGGTCCGCAACAATTGTGGCACACAACATACAAATTCCAACCGGCACAATCAACAGTATATCTTTTTCTGTGCCATTAAAACAAATGTTTGATTTACAAAACGCAACATTGAACAAACAAATCACAGTAAATAATGCAAACCTGAAAATCACAGACCTGTTTCCATACGCCGTATCACACGACATATTCGTATCAAATGTGACATTAAATTTTATGAATCATGATTACAGGGTTGTTCGTGGCGTACTGTCTCAAAATAAATTCGCGGCCCAGGTTCGCACCGCCCAACACAAATACGACATAACATATGAAAACGGCGAATTTACAATATTAAACAGCAACGATAACTTGCACATTCGCGGAACATTATTCCCAGACGGTGGCGCGGCCGGTGAAATGACAATCACGACAAACGATATAAATAAATGGTTCGAATTTGACAATCCAAAAATAGACGAACCTGTATCATTATCAATGGAATTTAATTGGGACGGCGGTTATGGTTTTGATTTCACGAACATAGTCGCAAATAATTACACCGGCGCGATAAAATTATTACCAAATGGATTTCGTTCATTAAACATTGCGTCCAACACCGCGAACTTGGACATGTCTTTTATAACACACGATTACAACATATTAAACAAAACAAATATGAATTTTAATTTAAGCGGTTATATAAAATTGAACGATTATGCATTTCATAATTTTCAATTAATCGCCGTTGGATTAAACAACAAACTGGAATTAAATCGCATGGTCACTGATAACTTTGATTTATCCGGTGGCACATACGATGCACAAGGATTGCATAACACAAAATTGCAAATCAATAATTTACCAGAAAAATTCACCTGTGATTTTTCAGGCAATCAAAAAAAATGGGAATGCAAAAGTTTTACATACGGAAATATAAACGGCACAATTTCCAGCGACAACGGCATATTTAACATAACCGCAACATCTAAAAACACAATGCCATCATTGAAAACAGTGCGCGCATTAGTTTCACAAATTGGCGAAAACGGGACAATCGATTTTACATTTTCTGACATGTCCGGAACATTGGTTATAACGCCAAAACAAATGATTCCAAAATACAGATACGCAACAAATGTCACATTGTCCGACATGGATGTGAAATTGAAATTTTTACCTGAATTTATGTTTAACACACGCGGCACATTTACATATCGCGACAACAAAAAAACATTTATTCCTGAAAATCAACAATGGATGATTGACATATCCGGCAACAACTTTACAATCACCGGTACAAATTTCAAGCAATGGTTGCCCAACATTGATTTGCGTTTTCTGAATTCTATGCCATACGCTGTTTCCGGCACATACGGCGAAAACAACATTGGCGATTTGAACATAATAATTGCAGGACAAATTTTTTCAGGCAACATGACAAAATCCGGATTAAACCTGAAAACCCAAACATTAAATCTGGATAAATTCATCAACCCTGCATTTCGTGATAATTACCAAGAACAAAAGTTTTTAACCAATCACCCATTGGCCACTTTGTTCGAATTACCATTAAACATATCATTGTCCGCAGACACACTTGTTTTGGAAAACCAAGAATACACAAACTTTGTTTATTCATTAAAACCCGATACCCAGGTATTTTCGATTTCCGACACAAACCGCGGAAATTTGTTGGGCATAATTGAAAAGAAAAAATTCGATTACGATATTTCGATTCAATTAAACAAATTCCAACTGGATGGAGAATTATTAAAATTCGACACACCATTAAACCTGGAAAACACCAACATAACGGCCGAAATAAAATTACACACATCGGGTCAAACCGCGAACGATTTAATTTATAATTTGAACGGTGACGTCGATATAACATTTTATGGTGGCACAATTGTCGGATTGGGATTTGACCAATTTTATGCTATGGCCGATAAATTAAATATGATGAACACAGAATACGCATTGGCCGCCGCATTGGAATCTGGGAAAACACAAATTAAAAAATTGAAAATTGTCGGCACATACAACAACGGCAATTTCGAGACAACACGCCCCTTAACAATTTCAATGCGCCATGTCGAAGGTGTCGGTGCATTATTCATCAACAATCGTGTTATGACCGGAACATTTGAATTCGTTATGCGCGGCACGGCCCCCCAACCGGCATCAATTGAATTAAACATAAACGAATACGGCAAACGCAAATATTCAATCACAGATATAATAAACAATTTGGATTTGGGATATATGCGTGCATTCCTAAAAACCCATAATAAATTCTAAAAAAAAACACCCCGCATTCATATCACGACAAAGCGCACTATAAACGGATGCGGGGCATTTTATATATATTTAATTTTTCTTACGGATTTGAATATGAACATCGCGTAATTGTTGTTCAGAAACATCATTGGGCGACCCCATCAACAAATCTTGTCCACGTTGATTTGCCGGGAACGCAACGATTTCACGAACACTGTCGCCAATGCCCAAAATTTCAGAAACCACACGTTCAATACCAAACGCGCAACCGCCATGTGGTGGCGCACCATATTGAAACGCGGTATATAATCCAGAAAAGTTTTTCTCTACCGCCTCTAATGGATAACCGGCAATTTCGAAACATTTTTTCATAACATCTGGATTGTAATTACGCAACCCACCACTGCAAATTTCGATACCGTTTAACACCATATCGAATTGAGCCGCCTTGATTGTAAATGGATCACGCGTGTCTAATTCTTCAACAGAATCAACAATCGGATAAGAAAACGGATTATGCGTAAATGCCGGCGCACCACCGCGTTCGGGGTCCGGTTCAAAGAACGGGAAACTATCGACCCAACAAAACGCGAAATCGCGTTCGTGCACCAAACCTAAATCTGCGCCTAATTTATTACGCAACTTACCCGCCGCACGCGCCGCCGCGTCCACCATATCACAAACAAAGAACAACGATGAATTGTCGCCTGCAATTTTATGCAACTTTGCGATACGGTCCGCATCCAATTTTTTCGCCACAGGCCCCTTTGGTTCATTGGTAAACACGATATAACCCAATCCAGCCAATCCTAATTCGCGGGTTGCATATTCACCCAATTTATCAAACCAAGACCGTGGGTTGTCCGCGGAATTTGGTGCCGGAATCGCACGCACCACCGCCCCATTTTCAATGGCGTTTGCAAATATTCCAAATCCAGACCCACGGAAAATTTCCGTCACATCCGAAATCAAAATCGGATTACGCAAATCTGGTTTATCGCAACCATATTTCAACATTGCATCATCATATGAAATGTGCGGAATCGTTGGATAAACATTTGCATCCGGCGCAAAAGTTTTCACCAATTCCGGCATAATCGCCTCGCCTACGGCTTGAATATCTGGCAAATCCACAAAAGACATTTCCAAATCTAATTGATAAAATTCCAACAATCTGTCGGCGCGCAAATCTTCATCACGAAAGCAAGGCGCAATTTGGAAATACCGGTCAAATCCAGCCACTTGCAACATTTGCTTAAACATTTGTGGTGCCTGGGGCAACGCATAAAATTTACCATGATGCAAACGCGATGGCACCAAAAAACTGCGTGCGCCTTCGGGCGAATCCGCGGTCAACAACGGCGTTTGGAATTCAGAAAATCCCAAATCCCACATTTTATCGCGCAACCATTTCATCATTTTATTGCGCATTAAAATATTGTGATGCAACCGTTCACGACGCAAATCCAAGAAACGATATTTATATCGCAATTCTTCGGCCGTATCTTCGTCACCGAACACCTGGAAAGGCAATGTTTCTGCATTGGTCAACACCACCCAATCTTGGGCCTGGATTTCGATATGACCGGTTGGGATTTTTTCATTAACCGCATCCGCGTCACGCGCAACAACCACACCTGTAATTTTCACCACAGATTCCGGGCGAATTTTTTCCAACGCCATATCCCCACCATCAAATACACATTGGGTAATTCCATAATTATCGCGCAAATCCACAAACAACAGCGACCCATGGTCACGCTTGCGATGTACCCAACCCGACAAAGTCACAACTTCGCCGACATTACTTATATTTAATTCGCCACAAGTATGCGTTCTGTATTTAGATTTCAATGATAACATTTTTGGTCCCTTTTGCTTGTCCCCCAAAGCCTTGGCGACGGGGGATTTTTACCTGGGGCACCAACAAAAACACATGGATTTTTTTGGCACCCAACATTGTTAACATCGGGGCGCGAAATCATCCGCGCGGTGCCACCCGAATTTATTACTTTTTGATACAGGTTTTGGTGCCTCTGTGGTTGTCAGTCACGTCATCGGCCCCGCGCCCAAAAAATTTTATAAATTGATTTTACCCCTAAAAAATCCAGTTTGCAAGCAAAGATTAAAATCACCGCCCATAATTATCCATCACAAACCGAAACCAAGATATATGTTCGTAAATTTGTCCATTTGATTTCAACGCGCCAATATATCGTGCCGCCGCAGACTTTAACGATTTCACCTTTTCTTCGCCTAACTCTTGCTTTTTCTTTTCATAATATTGCGCGACAAAATCCGCACACAGTCCCGTTTTTTCCAATTGATGAATATTCATAAAACTTTCAATCAACCGGGCATCCACCATTTGTTTTTCCATTTGGCGTGCTAATCTGCGTTTTTGCAAATCCGCAGCCCGTTGATTTCTTTCCACAATCTGCCTAAATTTTTCATTTATATCAACCATAACACAACCGATTTTACCCTATAACCCGCCATTTGCAAATAAAAATTAAACCCGACTTGCTTTTTCACAAAATATAGCATAATATAATAATGCACGCGTGTGTTGCGCGTGTGAGTCTTCACAGACTCGTCAACAACGGATTCCAACCATTGGTTGGAGTGTGCGAATATATTGAATAAGCACGCAATTGTTGTTGATTGCTGTGAAACTCCAACCACCAATCTTTTTTGGTGGATTTTTTATAAAATAAAGGATTTATTATGGGACTGACCAAAGAACAAAGATTAGATATAATAAATAAAATCTTGGACGAATTCGCATCCACCCTGTCCAATGAATTGGTTCCTATTTTCGACAAACGCGTTCGCAATGCGGTCATTGAATCAACATTAATGTATTACCTTAATGAATTTATGACCCCAGACAAAAACCTGAAATCCAATATTTACATATTGATTGTGATGAAATCAATTGACATTGCTAAAATAACACGCGCCAGCGCCGATAAAGATAAATTGATAAAAATACACGACATTGCCCTGCCAGCCATGTACACCGTATTACACACAAAATAAAAACACCGGCAAATGCCGGCGTTTTATTAACAAAATTTCGTGGTGCCCTAAGCAAGAATCGGACTTGCGACTCGTCCTTACCAAGGACGTGTTTTACCACTAGACTATTAGGGCGATTGCGTTTTATTATACCCGCCGAAATACAAAAATCAACCGTTTTTATTATATAAAATCCTTGGGCAAGCGGACGTCCCATGTCGTGTTTTTTCGAATGACGCGCGCCGGATTTCCCGCAATCACACAATTTGGTTCGGTGAATTTACCACTGACCACGCTGTGTGTGCCGACGATACAGCCGTCTGCGATTTCTGTATTTTTGCAAATTGTGACATTTGCGCCGACCCATACGTGGTTGCCGATTTTTATATGCTTTGCAATATTGCGCACGCGACCCGTTTCATCAAATATAGCGTGTGAATCACTTGGCACGAATTCAGTTCCCACCGAAAACATACAATCGTCGCCGATTTCGATTTTCATACCGTCTTCTTGGATTGGGGTGACAAATTCCAAACTGCCGATATGCAGATTTTTGCCAATTTTGATTTCGCAATTATTACATGGTGCAATCAACCCGATTTTGATATTTGCGTGCGGATTATATGTCGTATCGGCCATAATAATTTTATTGTTATTACCAATGATTTTGTATGTAAAGCACGCGTTTTTCGGGATTTTCACCACATTGTTTTTGCCGTTTATAAAATGGTCAGGCTTGAAACTGGCGATTTTAATACCGAACAGATATACATACATATGGCCATTTCCGTGTGGAACTTTTTTCAATAATTTCATTTTTTGCCCCTTTTTATAGAAAAATAAAACCAATTAAAAATAATTGCAATTAAAAAAAAGTCTGTTATAATGCGTTCACCTGGCGGGATAGCTCAGCTGGTTAGAGCAGTGGAATCATAATCCACGTGTCGGGGGTTCAAGTCCCTCTCCCGCTACCACGAAAAATTGTTAGCCCACGCAAAAAAGCGCGGGCTTAAAATTTTTCAGTGTCCCGCCGTAGCCCAGCGTTTTTCGTTGCAAATTTCTTGATAAAGAACGGCGAAGGCGGACAGTGTCCCGCCGTAGCATTACCCGTATCAATGACAAATACAACGTTCTTATCGGCGAAGGCGGACAGTGTCTCGCCGTAGCATTACCCGTATCAGTGACGAATACAACGTTCTTATCGGCGAAGGCGGACAGTGTCTCGACGGAACCTAGATGGATATCACACCACAACACACGATGCACAACCAAATAAAACCCATACACGCACATTTAATATTCTGTTATAATACATCTGTATAATAATGGAGTTTTATAATGAATTTCCCAGACATGATAAAAATGCGCCGTTCTGTGTACGCCCTGAATAAAAACTTGCCCGTATCAAAAAATCGGGTTTTTGACATAATTCAAGATGCCGTGAAATATGTCCCAGACGCGTTTGATATGAAAAGTCAACGCGTGCTTGTTCTGTTTGGTAAAAAACATGAACTTTTTTGGAACGACGTTTTCAATACACTTGTCAAAACCACCGGCAAAAACATTTCACCTGATAAAATAAACAGTTTCCAAGCCGGCTTTGGAACAATATTATATTTTTATGACAGCGATGTGGTTAAATCATATAAAAAACAGTTTTCTTTATATTCTAAAAACTTTAACAATTGGGCCATACAATCAAATGCTATGTTGCAATTTGCAATCTGGACGGCATTGGCCGGTATTCATGTTGGTGCAAGTCTGCAACATTATAACCCAATCATAGACAACATGGTGCATCAAAATTTTGATATTCCAAAAAATTGGGTTTTGGTTGCACAAATGCCTTTTGGTGGAATTGCCAACGCGCCCCAGGAAAAACCTGATTACGACATCACACCACGAATAAAAACCGCAGAATAAAACAAACGACTACATAAATAATTTAGGCTAATTTTTTTACTTTTGCTAAATTTTTATAAAATTCATTTAGCAAATACATGTCATCAGTCCCTGTGATTCCGATTGCTTTTAATGCGGCACGTTGCATTTTTTTTGCATTTTCCGGCATCCAATATCCATCTATTTCCGGAAAGATTTCCTTGAACAAAAAATCAATATCATTACGTTCTTGGGCCAGTGCCGCAATAAAATCATAATACTTTTTTGGTATACCACGTATTTTTTTCAACGCCAACAAATCAGCGAACGTCGCACCCGCCATATGCAATCTTTGTGCAGTTTCATAATATAACTGATACAACGCGATTGCCCGCGGAAATATAACATCCAATATTATAAATTGAGAAAGAACCGTTTCACTGTAATACAATTTTGTTGCAGCATTCGAAGCGTTTCGCGCCTTTGGAATATATTTTTTTGCCGTATCAACGCAATCTTTATAAAACCGATGAACACGGGATGCAGACATAGATTTAGCAACATCAAACGCCTTGCCTAATGACGCAGAATACGCCGGCAATTTCCTGTGATTTCTGTCTTCGAACCACGTAAAAAATTTTATACTATTATATTCAGAATCACCACGTATAATATTTGGTGCGACACCAAATTTTTTACGGATAAACAAATCTAAATCTGGAATATCTTTGGATTCCATCCACGGTGCATAAACATTCAATCGATTTGGTAATTGTTCAACAAACACACATCCGCCGTTATATGGCACCCGTTTCATATTATCAAACAACCACGCTTCATCCATCCATGCAGTTTCATTTGATTTCATAAATTCAGCATCTTCTTTGATTTGACCTGTGGCTGCATCCATAGTAATAACATCGCCATTCTTAAATTTTTTTGTTATATTCGGATAATTGACAATACAAGGAATACCTAACTCACGCGACAAAATCGCAGCATGACTTAAAACCCCACCGTATTCAGTAATAATCCCAGATGCCCGTTTCATAATTGGAAGAAACTCTGCCTCTGTATACATTGCAACCAATATTGCGCCATCTGGAAAACCATCAAAACGTTTTTGCATAACTTCTGGGGATGTAAATGTTCCTAATTCTGGTATAATATACACCGGCGCAGTCACGGTTCCACCAACCACAGGAATCGCAGAATTATTTATGTGATTTTTTATAAACACAGTTTGTGTTATTGGACGCGCCTGGACAAACCATACATTACCATCACAATCGATACACCATTCTGTATCTAATTTTTTCTTTGACTTATTACGCAAAATTTGTATTTGTTCGATTAAACGATTTATCAAATCCATACCTGGCAATAATTTCCCAGAAATAGATATATTATCAGCATCCAAAATATTATCACGCACAGGCACCTTGATTTGCGTTGGCGTCACCAATCCAGAAACCAATTTATCCCCCAACCCGGATGTGACTTCTATCAAAACAACTTCCGAACCATCTGTATCAATGGCACTGGTAAAAGCAACCCCAGAAATAACCGGATTAACCATTTTCTGAATTACAACACCAACATTATTGCTAACACCATCATATTCACTTACGCGCATTGAACCACCACTGGCCACAACAGATGAAATCGCATTACGTAAATCTTTTTTATCTGTCGGAACATTCAATTTACTTTCAAACATACCGGCAAAAGATTTTTGTGCGCCATCTTCATTTGCCGCCGAAGATCTGACTGCAACAAAAACATTTGCACCAAAAAAATCGATTATCTTATCTAACACGCCATCTGAAACGCTTGATGCCTGGGCCCAATCAAGTGCCATCCATTGTGGCACCGGCATTTTCATTTTATTTAATAACGCAAGTCCCGCGGCTTTACCCCCACAATTATCAAACGTTTTGTTAATCATATTACATCCTTATGCAAAATTTATTATAATTCACATTTCTGTTGGTAATTCCATGAATCGCGGCACATATCATCCAAAGAATATTTGGCGCGCCAACCCAAAACTTTTTCTGCCTTTTCTGGATTAGCATAGCACGACGCAATATCCCCGGGCCGCCGCGCCACAATTTCATACGGTATTTTTATACCATTTACACTTTCAAATGTTTTTATCACATCCAACACAGAATATCCATGTCCCGTCCCCAGGTTGAATATATCAATTCCGCAATTATTTTCAATCGCACGCAGCGCGCAAACATGCCCACACGCCAAATCCACCACATGAATATAATCGCGCACACCCGTGCCATCCGGCGTATCATAATCATTTCCATATACGAATAACTTTTCACGTCGCCCACATGCGACCTGGGTAATATATGGCATTAAATTATTCGGGATTCCGTTGGGGGACTCGCCAATCAATCCTGTTGGATGTGCCCCAATAGGATTAAAATACCGCAAAATCACAATATTCATATCACGATTTGCGTTTTGTGTATCGACCAAGATTTGTTCAATCATATGTTTGGTCCAACCATATGGATTTGTGCATATACCTTTTGGACATTCTTCGGTAATTGGCACAAAAGCCGGCGTTCCATACACGGTCGCACTGGATGAAAATATAATATTTTTGCACCCCAATTCGCGTAAGACTTTCAACAAACAAATCGTTCCGCCGATATTATTATCGTAATATTCAACCGGTTTCGCAACAGATTCTCCAACCGCCTTTAACCCTGCGAAATGAATACAGCAATCGATTTTATATTTTGATAATGCGGCCTTTAACTTTTCATAATCGCGAATATCTAAACAATGAAAATCGACCTTTTTCCCAGTGATTTTTTCTATATTATCCAAAATATCGCGGGAAGAATTACACAAATTATCAACACCAATAATATTATGATTTTCGTTTTGCAATTCAACAATAGTATGCGAAGCAATAAATCCAGTTGCACCAGTTACCAGAATATTCATGTTGCCTCCTTTTATTATCATAGTATTAGAACAAAACAAAAAAATCAAATACAACAAATCCACACAACTAAATTATTAAAATTGAATAAAAACTTAAAATATGTTAAAATAAGACCCATGATGAACAAAAAATTCTTACTTTTATTACCTTTTATTGCGCCCGGGGCGGCATCTGCATCATGGTTATTACCGGACCGCGACCCATTTATGGGCAAATATGAAAACCAAATATCTGTTGGCATCGGCCAAGGATTCGACACCGGAATTTTATTACCACCCCCGGTGCGACCTGTACCTTTTTATATTGGGACAATCACATATTCTCAACCGACAACATTTTTCCGTATTCCGGCGCGTCAAAATATAAACATTTCGCAAACTGTGGGATTCGGCGAAAAAAACGGTTGGAAATGGGACGATTACACAATTCCAATTGGATATATAACCGAAGATATCGCCCTGTTCCGTTATAAATTCTTTTATATGGGCGCCGGCGCCGGCGTCGGGCTCCAGGTCAAAGAAAACGCGCGCCTTGGCGCAAAATTATTGTTCGAATTCAAGGTGACATTTGGATTTAATATCAACGAACAATGGGCCACCGAATTATTTATCCAACATTTTTCCAACGCGAACACCGCGGACGACAACCACTCTTACGCGTTTTACGGACTTGGCATAACACATAATTTTTAATCAATAAAATTACCAATCAATTGGTGCAAACCCATGCGCGATTAAATATTCGTTTGCTTGGCTAAAATGTTTGCATCCAAAAAATCCACGATACGCCGACAACGGTGATGGATGCACAGATTTCAGAACTAAATTTTTTGATGAATCAACCAACGCGGCTTTTTTCTGGGCATATGACCCCCATAACATATAAACGATATTTTCGTGACGGGCCAGTGCCGCAATCACTGCATCTGTAAATTGTTCCCATCCGCGCCCCGCGTGCGACGCCGCCAAATGCGCCCGAACGGTCAATGTAGAATTTAACAACAACACACCCTGGTTCGCCCAATGTGTCAAATCACCATTTGTAGACGACGGCCGCCCCAAATCATTTTTTATTTCTGTATAAATATTTATCAAAGACGGCGGCAAAGTAATACCCGTTGGTACAGAAAAACACAGGCCCATCGCCTGGCCTGGTTCGTGATATGGATCTTGGCCAATAATCACAACGCGCGTTTTATTAATCGGACACAAATTAAATGCATTGAAAATATCACGCGCCCGCGGATATATTTGCGCACCCGACATATATTCCCCGCGCACAAAATTGGTCAATCGCACAAAATAATCTTTATCAAACTCGCCTGCCAATTCGCGCTTCCAAGATTCCTCAATCTTTACATCCATTTTTCTACCTTTTTTCTAAAATTAATTAGTATGAGATAAGTACGCAGTGATAATTGAGTGCAGTGTATTAGACATACATAAACGAAATTATCACAAGTAATCATCCATAATAATTAATTTATTTTGACACGCCTTCCAAAGAACAACATCAATATACCCCAGTGGAAGTCCCGTTTCGCGCACCAAATGCGCAAACATCGCATCACAATATTTTTTTATATCTGGATTTAATTTTCCATTATCAATATTTGCAAAAAACGCCGAATTTCCCGCATACAGCGCGCCCAACCGTTGAATCCAAATATCATATTTAACAATATTTTCACCCAAATTCCGGGCCAGGTGATTCGCCGTAATTTTTCCAATGTGTGGCAAAGTTTGGATATATTTTAATTTATCGTCCAACGTTTTTTGCGCATAATAACCGCGGGCAAACGCGTCACGATTTTGCCAGATTTTATAAATCGCATTTACTTTATTTTTATTATGAAAAACATTAAACAGACAATCCGCATCCGCGCCCGCGCGCAATTTTTCACAAATAATTTTATGAATTTTCTTGGCCGTCTTTTGTGAAAATCCACCCGCCAAAATCACATACGCGCATTCATCCGCAAACGCATCCGGTGATAATGGCACACACGATTTCAACCGCGCCAAAATTTCATCAAAAGAATGTGCGTCGCTGTCCAGCCCACGCGCCCGCAAAGTTTTATCTAAATCAAAAAACCACCCCGCATCAAACATCAGTTATTCTGCCGCACTACCTTTACCGAACAACTTTTTTATCAACAACTTTTCTTGCATTGCTTTATCGTTTTGTTGTTGTTGTTCTTTTGCTATTTGCTCACCACGCATTTTTTCTTCGCGCTTATTCAACACATTAACAATACCGTCTTTCAATTTATTAGTACGTGTGAAAGAATCCATCTGCTTTGACTCTTGATGATTTTCCCCGGGTTGTTCCCTGCCCTTAATCTTACCAAATCCCATATAATCACCATCACGCGATTGACGTTTTTCTTGTGGTTGTTGTTGTTTAATATCTTGCCTATCTAACTTTTTATCTTGTTCGATTTGTTCATCGTGCAACTTACGTTTTTCACCAACCTTTTGCACAACATCCGCCGCCCGCATATCACGTTGTTGTTTTGGCTGATTAGCCGCAGACATAGCCTTGCCTAACCTTTCCATACCTTCAAATTGTCGCCCAGAATGCAACGCATTTGTGCGCAAATATTCATGTCCTTCGCGTAATTGTTTTGCAACGTCATCAGAAACAAAATTATTATCCAAAGCATACTTTATAGATTCAGTAAGTTTTTTCCAAGTATCAAAAACCTCTGGATGTTCTGGGTCAACGGTTGAACCCACACGCGTATAAACATCTTTGTATTCTTGCAACAAACGATTCATATTTTCCAACGCTTGCTCTTTATCAGGTTTTTTGGATTCATTTACAGGTGCATGTTGTTTAATATTTTGCTTATCTAACTTTTTATCTTGCGCCTGTTGCTCTTCTTCTAACTTACGCGTCTCGGCCGGTTTTTGCACAACGTCCGCCGCACGCATTTCACGTTGTTGCTCTTGCAATTGTTCGCGATAATAATCCCCCGCAGATCTCGCATACGGCGAATATTTAGCAATTTCATCCAATAAAAAATCACGATTTTTTTCACTTGGATTTTCAAGATATTTACCATATCGCTCTCTCATAATCTCTTCTGCACGATTACTAATCAGACGTGAATAAAGATTATCCATATTTTCTAATCTATTTTTTATACTGTCATAACCATCTGTATCTCTCATACCTCTAAACACACTTGCGCATTTTTCCAATGTTTCATGCGATAAAGCCCCCGCTCTTGCATTACTCTCAGAATACGCAAAAAAATTTCTTAAATCTTGAATAGGCCATTTTAATTTTTCATGATCTCCCCAACTATCAATATTGGCAATTCTAATTTTTTCTGTTTTTTCATGCAATTCTTGCAACCAATCA
>Ga0310690_10003724_pt1 | contig 22485 bp, 29 predicted proteins | sample AusTroGonzalo_MG_2_FD_207661 | JGI IMG/M metagenome (GOLD analysis project Ga0310690, IMG submission 207661) | Bovine rumen microbial communities from tropical cattle in Woodstock, Queensland, Australia - Gonzalo_04 (v2) (version 2) | ecosystem: Host-associated > Mammals > Digestive system >... | reverse complement strand
TTTTTTAATGTTTCTATAAAAAACTTGTAGACGGTGTAGACAAATACTAATTTTCTTTGTATTTATGCGGGTTTTCGGTGTCTACACATGCGTCTACACGGTGTAGACGTTGTAGACATTCGTGCGTCTACGTTGTCTACAAGTTTTGTCTACAGCATTCCCATATTTTGTCTACAACTCCTGTAACTTTCTAAATCCCCTCTGCAGTCCATATGGGCCAAAGCGGGCACTTGTTTTTATCCGCTCCCACCCTCGGATCCGCGCCAATATGTTCCCTATCTTCGTCCTGTCTTGCGGTTTCAGGAAGCGCTGATCCCCGCCGATGCATTCCACCCAGATCTCTATGATGCAGATCTTGTCGAGTGGGACCAGCTGCAGCTTATCGGTCTGGGTATTTCCATTCAGGAACATCCTCCGCTCCTGTATATCCATCTTGTCCCAGTCAACAGGTACTTCTATCTCCAGGAAGTCCATGATCATGCCTTCCCATCCGGAAGCCTCCCGGTGTTCCTCCTGCGCTTCCTGTGCCAAGCGCTCCGCTTCCCCCGTAAGGTACAGCGGCTCACCCATGCGCCAGTACATGACGGCCTCTGCCCAGATCTGGTCGACCTGTCCCGGCAGGTCATCGAACACAGAAAGCCTCGCCTCATTCTCCCCGACGTCGATCGGCCAGAACCGGCGGTTCCCGGTATAGTCCCTCAGGAACTCCGCGTCGTTCGAGGTACCGAAGAAGACGCAGCGCCTCGGGTGCTCCTCTGTCCGCCGGCCGTATGCCGCGCGGTATATGTCAGTGCGCTTCGACAGGAACTGCTTGACTGCGGCGGTCTCATATTTGTTCATGGCATTGAGCTCGCCGATCTCGTTGATCCATGTCCCCTGCAGCATTTCCGCGGCGTCCTTCCCTTCGAAGGTCGTCAGGCTGTCAGAGAACCAGTTCTTCCCGAGCGTGGCCAGCAGCGTGCTCTTGCCGATACCCTGCGGGCCGGCCAGGATCGGCATGTAGTCGTACTTGACGCCACCCGTAACGGCCCTCGCCACGGCAGCGGTCAGGCTCTTGCGTGCAACGGATCTGGTGTAGATGTTGTCATCCGCTCCCAGGTAATCCACGAACAGCGTGTCCACCCGGCGCGTGCCGTCCCATGAAAGGCCGAACAGGTAGTCCCGCACCTCGTTGACCTTGTGCTGCCCGCCTACGATGGCCAGCGCCGCGATCAGTTTGTCCTTTGACGGGATCCCGTAATATGTTTCCATGTACCACAGGATCCCGGCGTCGTCCGTGTCCGTCCACCTGCGCTTCGTATCGTCTGGGCTCCACGGGAGCCTTCCGACCGCGAGGCCGCATCCGGCGAACTCGTCTGTCACGATCTTGTCCTTCAGGTTCGGGTCATGCGTGAGGATCAGCACCAGGTTGTTGATGGTCTTCCGGTACGTGCCGTTTTCCGTCACCGTTAGCTGGTCCCTCCAGTTGTCGTCCGGAATGTCGGCTATGACCGACACGTCGATGCCGGCAAAGGCCTCGTTCGCCTCCTCCTGCCTCTCTTTTGCCAGGAGGCGGGAGACGGCCGTGTCCTTCAGCGCCAGCTCCTGCATCATCCTGAAGCTGGGCAGCCGGTTCGATGGCGTGTCCGGTTTTGCCTCATCATCCTGGTCTCCGAATTTGTGCAGCCGGACCATGTCGAAAGCGTTGACTAGCTGCCCGCTGCACGGATCCGTGGCGTGATGGCTGTACATCCACCTGTCGCCGTCGTATATGATCACGCCTCCGGACGTTGTCCCGCCTGTGTATGTGTACCGGTCATCGCTCTGGGCCTGCGTGTAGATCCCCGGGAGGAATTTCTCCATGGCCTCCCGGATCGTGTACGTCCGGCAGAAAGCGCCGATGATCCCGTTCTTCTCCGTTGGGTCCTGCTGCTTCGCGATCAGCCGCTTCTGCGCTGCCTTCTCGCCTTCCACCGTCGGCCATTGGGAAGCGTCGTGCCAGTCCCCATACATCCGGAGGATGCTGTCCGCTTTCAGGAAGTCCTGGTCGTATACCTCGCAGACATATTCGCTGTCTTTTGAGACGGACGGCCAGAACATCAGGCGGTTTAGCTCGAAAGTAGTAGGGTCGCAGTAGTCGATCCCGAGCAGCTTCGCGACGCGCCGGCAGATCGGTTCATACTCCTCCACGGTCATCGTCCGGTCGGTCGGGATGATCACCCGCAGCCGCGGGGCAGCTGCCCGGTGCTTCCTGGTGGAGTACACCGCTGCCGCGCAGCTTAAGTTCTGCACGGAAGACAGGATAGCCTCTGTTTTGCCCGCCGGTATGTTGTCCAGATCCAGCGTGACAAGGTCGCGGCTCTTAACATTCCCGACCTTCCTTCGCCCGCCCTCGATCACCCCGCCGACAAAGCCCCCGACGTCCTTCCGGGCATCCTGGTCCGCCTTGGACATCTTCAGATATTCCCCCAGCGTCTCCGGTCCCCGGATCGGCGTCCGCAGCCGGCCGCAGAACTCCGACCACTTCATCAGCGATGTTGGCCACGAGGTCGACCACCGTCCGGATCCGACGCTGATGTGCATTTCTTTGTCATACATATCTTCCTAATCCTTCATGTAGTATTCCGTCTCAAATCCGGCTCCCTTCAACAGCAGACCGGGCGCCCAGTCGATCGGGGCGTCCATGAGCGCACACAGGTCCTCCGTATGGACGTCCATAGGCGCATCCACGATCACCTCGTCATGGACGTGGAACACAAGATCCCAGTTCCGCGCCACGACCCTCCGGATCACCTCACACAGGCAGTCCCTGGCGATGGCCTGGACGCAGTTCTCCGTCAGCTTCCCGCCGTACGTTGACTCCGCGCCCCATTTGCCGGTCGTCTGCTTGACGCCGTAGTAGTGGACCGCCGGCCTGCCGAACTGGTTTTCCTTAAGATATGGCTTCGGGTAGTACAGTTTCCGCCCCACCGGCAGCTCGATCGTCAGGAACGATTGTCCGTATATCAGGTCATTTTCCATCCGGAACGTGAGCCTGGCTTTTCCGCCGGCGATCGGGAAGATCCTGTCCTCGCCGGATGACACGCAGCCCATCGCCGCGTCCCCGATCTCGTACCACATGCTGACGGTCTTCGGATGCGATTGCCGCCACTTCTCGACTATGTCCGGGAGTTCCTCTTCCGGGATCCCCATCCTGAGGGCGCCCATGGCGATCATGGCGGACGGCCCGCCCTGGTATCCGAGCGCCAGCGTGGCGATCTTGCCCTTCTGGCGCAGCTCCGCGTTCGGGCCGTGTTTCCCGACAGGAACGCCGAACATGGCGGAAGCCGTCTCGCAGTAGATGTCGTCGCCTCTTGCGAATACGTCCATCACCCACTGTTCTCCCGCCATCCATGCGATCATCCGGGCCTCGATAGCCGAGAAGTCGGCAACGACAAAGTGCCGGCCGTCTGACGGGATGAACGCGGTCCGGATCAGCTGCGAGAGCGTGTCCGGCACGTTTCCGTAGATCATCTTCAGTCCTTCGTAATTTCCGTCCCGTGCCATCCTCCTGGCTGCGTCGAGCGTCTTCAGGTAATTCCTGGGAAGGTTCTGCATCTGCACCAGACGCCCGGCATATCTGCCGGTCCTGTTTGCCCCGTAGAACTGGCTGATCCCGCGGATGCGGTCGCCTTTACCCTTTGCGGTCTCCATGGCCACGTACTTCTTGATCGAGGTCTTCCCCAGCAGCTGACGCAGCTCCAGCGCTTTCCGCGCTTTCGGATCCAGGTCGTCCCGCTGCAGGGCCTCCTCCACTGTCAGTTTCTGAAGGTCAGGAAGGTCACATCCGTTTTCCTTCAGCCACGGCAGCAGCTGCGAAGTGCTGTTCGGGTTGTCCAGCCCGGTGACCTGGACGGCCTGCTTCGTCAGCTCGAAAGTGCTCTGGTCGTTCATGGCCAGTGCCCCCTGCAGCAGCTTCTCGTCGACCTTGACGCCAAGAGCGTTCATCCTGACGTCAGTCCGCCACAGCTCCCACTCGCTCTCCGGTACCTGGAACAGCTTCAGCCGCTGCAGGATCTCATACTCGGCAACGACGTCCTGCCGGTTGTAGTCCACGAACAGACCCCACTTGTCCGGATCGTCCTCCGGGTCGTGGTATTTCTTCTTGAAGTTCTTCGTCTGCTTCTGCGGCGTGCAGAAATACCGGATCAGCGCTTTGCCCGTCAGGGCCTTCTTTTTGTCTTCCGGAAGCCCGATTGCCTCGCCGGTGTTGGCAAGTCCCGCAGCGTAACCGCAGTACAGCGACCATACCATCGTGCACTGCCAGTGTTCGATCGGAGTCACGTATCCAGCGTAGTTCAGGGCGTACCATTCAAAGGCTGCATTGTATGCGTGCTTTATGTACTGCGGGTTCCTCAGGATCGTCACGATATCGTCCGGCAGCTTCCCGTCTCCTTTTGTCAGGTCGATCACCTGCTCCGGCTGATCATCGATCTTGTAGCCGAATAGCAGGATCCTGAAATCCGGATCCTGCATGTATCGGTAGCTTCCTGTCTTCTGGATATCGGCGCCGCTGCGGGTTTCCAGATCGATAGAGATATGGTGCCTGCACATGGCGCCCTCCTTAAATCGGCATGCCGGTGATTGGATCTACCTTCGGCGCTTCGATGCCGGCGAAGGCCTCGTCTACTGACGGAGCGGATCCGCCGAGCGGCTGGCCGTCCTTTGTCTTCATGACTGCATTCAGGCCGCAGCCGATGCCCTTCTTCCCGGAAAAGAAATAAGGATAGAAGTTTACATTCACCCATCCGTAGATCCCGGAATACACATCGCTCTCTGCCACGATCGGCTGGCGCTGCAGGTCGACAATCTTCGGCGGATGATCAGGGTTCGCGTTGCAGTTGATCACCCAGTGGCCTTTGCACTCTTCTCCGTAAGTCTCTCCCGTGCTCTTGACGCCGTCCCCGTCATGGACCGTGGTCGCTACTACGGCTGGAGCCTGTCCGTTCCATTTTGTCTGCAGACCAATCTGCTTCGCCGCTTCGATGGCAGCGTCGATCTGGGCCTTTGCTTTTACGTTGGCTTTGGGAAGGAGCGCTACCAGGGAATACTTGGGATCCTGTCCCGGGATGTTGCTGTAGGGTTTAAAGACATGTACATAACTGAGCCTGCATTCTCCGATTGTTACTGTGTTTGCGTTCATTCGTTTTCCTCCGTTTAATGTGGTTTAATGCAGTTTTTTGTTGAATGCGGATGACTGGGGTCTCCGGGGCAGAGATGTCATCCGCGTGGTCCCCTTGCGGTTCTTAGGCTGTTCCGTGCATGCCGCCAATTATGTGCCCAGTGTGATATTTTTTAAGGTGGTTCCGGTTTCCACCATGGGGGAGTTAATTTGGGGAAGGTTTACTTCCATAGATTTGCAAGACACGCATTTGGCAGCCAAACGCATCTTGCCAGGGGAAAACCCCTGAGACCCCTCGAAAAATGGCAGCCAAACTGGTAATTGCCAGTTTTGCGGTTAATTCCACTTATCGAGCATGAACTTCCACGTACTGAAGTCGATCGGTATATCTGTGAAATCCTCACCGTCTGTCCCGCACAGGATCACTGTCCCGACGATCACATCATGGAATGGTGGTGTGCCCATGATGAAATTCTTTTCGAGCCCGAGGATCTTTCCATCCTCGTTGCAGATCATAATGAGCCCCTTGTCCTTCGAGATGGTAACGGTCTCGATATGCCCTTCTACAGTTTTTTGTAGATTTTTCAGAGACGGACTGATCCATGTCACGTGCCCGTATTTTTCGTCCGGGCGCTTGATGATGACTTTGATTTTTGCTTCCATACATTCCTCCTTTTCACTCCGCGGGATCTTCACTCGAAGGGAAGGTCGATCACTTCTTTCAGCTGATCTTCCGGATCCTTACGCTGCAGCCGGTCATAACAGTCCGGACATATGAATGGGCTCATGGAGAATTGTTCGTGCTCAGATCTCCACTCGCTCACTTCTTCGCCCAGGAAGCTGTCACCGCATACTGTGCATTTCTTCATTCACTCACCCCCTCGAATGCTTCCTCGACTGACGGCGTGTTTGTGATCGCCGGTCTCTTGTCTGATGCCTTGACCAGGGCGGGCTTGCCGGGCGTCTTCTGGATGAATTCTCCGACGGCTTCTCCGAAAGCCTTCTTCCCGACGACCTTTTCCAGGGCAGCCAACGTCAACGCCTTCCTCTCGTACATCATGGTTTCCGGAACGCCGGCTGCCTGCAGTGCCTTGAACGCAGCCTCCTGGTCGGTCCAGTCTCTGGATCCGCGGCCCTCGACTGCCTTGTAGCCCGGTATCTCGTCTCCGGACAGGCAGGCGCCCAGGGCATAGTCCTGCAGATCTTTCAGCCATCTGGCAACGTCTTCGCCCTTCTCTAAGTACCCGCCGACCTCCTCGTTGGAAATCAACGGGGGCAGCTTCCCGATGTCGCCGAAGGCCATTTGGATGTTATAGTCCGCCCGGGCCCGGCACAGCTGCCTTGCCCTGCAGAACCGGCACTGTTCTTCCCCGGGTGCAAATTCTCCTTCGCCATTCAGCGCCAGCTGCGCCCGTTCCTTTGCGAGCGCACCGAAACTGATCAGGTCTTCGATCGGGATCTCCCAGACGGAAGGATTGACGGACAGCCTCGGCTGGATGATGACCATCTTTACCCGTTTGATGTCGTACACCAGGCTGAACTTCTTCCAGGCACCCAGGGCGTACAGCTGCATCTGTGTATTTCCTTCTGCCTCGACCTTGACGCCCTTCCCGAACTTGAAGTCCGCGACCAGAAGTTTGTCCCCGCCGATCATGATGCAGTCGGCGGTCCCGAAACCATCCGGGATCCATTCGGACAGGTCCAGCCTCGTTTCAAGAGCGATATGCGGCCTCTCCGAAAACTCCAGTGCGTGGATGTCGAGCTCTTCCACGTAGTTATCTGTGAACTCTTCCATCTCGTCGAAGTACAGCGGATCCTTCCGCAGCTTGTTCAGTTCCCTTGTGGCCACGTTCTTGGCCATGTACCCGATATCCGACTTTTTGAAGAACTTTTGCCTCGCCTTGATCTCACAGATCTCATGGGCCAGCGTCCCTTCCCTCGCCGCTTCCGACGTAGTATCCGGAAACTGTTTCTCAAGCTGGGCCGAAGGCGGGCAGGCCATCCACCGGACGGATCCGGATGCGGTCAGGTCCGCATGTGCCCTGCTGCTATGGTCAGCCATCACAGCACCTCCAGATCCGCCATGAACGCTGCGAGCTGATCCTCCGGGATCGAGGGCAGCGCCGGCACGCCATACTTCATCAGGAGCGCCTGCAGCTGCGTCTGCTTCCCCGCGTCCATCAGCGCAATGGCTTTCGTCTGAACGTCCTGCCGGGTGACGGCCTCCCATGGGGCCGGTGCCGGAGCTGAGGGGGCCGGAGCCGGTGCGGATCCTGTTGTCGCGCCGGCGCTTGTCGTCTGTGGGGCGACAGCGGGCACCACGGCTGGGGTAGTAACTATTGCCATTCCCTGCTCCGCCTTTGCGGGCATTTTCTTCATATTCTCCAAAAACTGGATCAGCTCCTTCTCAGAGTTAAGTGTGATTACGATCTGCATTCTTTTACCTCCTTGATCATCTCCGGCGTAGTGCACGCCTTAATTAACATTCTCAGCTGATCCGGTTCGAGTCCCATGTCTTCATATTCCCCGAGCCTCTGGATCAGTTCGTCTTTCTTTGCCAATGACCAGTATCCCGATTTGATACCGTTCATTCTCTGTGCCGTTAATCTTCCCATTCTTTCCTTTCTGTGCTATAGTTTCGCTATAGTTTTGCTATAGTTCTGCTATAGCTTTGCTATACGTGCTGGTGCCGTGATTTCTATCCCCATAGCTCACGGCACTTCCTTATGCTTTCTTTCATCAATCCTGTGAATGGTCCCGTCCGTCTTGCGGTAGATCGTCATGATCCCGTGCAGCCGGTATGCGACTTCGCACTCCGTAGGATCAAACCCGGACTGATACATCAGTTCCCTCTCTTCCTTGACCGGTTTCCGTGGCGTGATCTCAAGCATCCTGATCACCGCCTTCCGGTACTACCCAGACACTCCGGTACTGTTCGCCAAATCGAACACAGTCCCCATAGTCCCCGAGGTAGATGTCACACCATTCCGATCCCAGGTATCCCGGACCGCGATCCTGCACAGTCCAGAAGCCGAGGCCCTCGATGTAGATCTGCGTGCCGAACGGCAGACTGTTGTGCGCGAGTGTTGTCCCGATCTCCGGATATAATCCGGAAGCAGTCGCGCAGCCTGTCTCGTAGTACGCCGTGATCCTCCACTGCCCCATCCAGGTGAAGTCTTCCAGCGGATCCTCGTCCGTCAGCCACTGGGCACTCAGGAAGCCATCAGACGTTTCGAACCAGTCTCCCTGGTATTTCCCCTGTACTTCCGTGCCGAATGGCAGGATGGCCACGACCTGTGCATCCTGTGAAGGCTCTGCGCGGATGTTCAGCCCGCTTTGGGCGGATACCCATGCCGTCAGGACAGCTGCGGCGATCATGTGTGCCTCCTCATGTAGGACAGGCCCATCTCATCGGTTACCCAGTCATAGCGAGGCTTCCGGTTCTTCCGCGGCTCCGTAGCGAAGGCATACACCACCACCGCCACAAGCCCGACAAACATAGCCAGGAAAAGTGCTTTGATCGCGTCCATCTGTGTGAAGTTCCAAAGGGCGTCAAATCCGAAGATGGCTCCCAGGACGCCTGTCGCCATTGCCCCATAACCTCGTATTGTCATCATGCTCCCCTCCTTAATACTTTTCGTATTGCTTCCAGCTCCCCCAGTGTCATCGTCGAGATATCTCCCTTTTTTCCGATCCGTCTGGATAACGTCGCCCGGTTGATCCTGGCGCGGTCAGCAAGCTCGTTCTGGGTGATACCCAGAGCTTTCATCCCTCCGCCGATCTCACTCAAGATCTCGATCTTCCACGGATCCGGACGGATCAATGGTTTTACTCTTGGCATTCTTGTCCTCCTTTTCTGCATCTGGGTAACTTATCAAGTTACTTCTTTGGCAAAAAAAATATCCATGGGGTTCTCGATGCCCAGATTATCAATCATTTTTTCTATTTCATCACTCCCAAAAATACCGATCTTCATTTTTTCATAAAAGGTTTTTGGCGTAATTCCAATGATTGCAGCGACATCTGCCTGAGAAAGTCCTCTCTCAGCTATAACCCCACGGAGTTTGTCTGTTCTGATCAAGTTCTCACCTCCTTTCAAAACCAGTAACTTGTCAGGATACTCACATGATAGTCTGTTTGTTGTAACTTGTCAAGTTATTATTGTTTGCAAAACAAACATTTTTGTGATATTATCAGGATACGGGGAGATGGAGGTAAATCCAATGAGTACAGTTGGGCGCAGAATAAAAGAATTGAGGGAACAGGCAGGCTTTTCACAGGTTGAGTTTTCTGAGAAGCTCGGAGTCTCAAAACAAACATTATATAAATATGAAAATGATATCATCACAAATATACCATCCGATAAAATTGAGCTCGCTGCATCACTTCTCGGTGTATCACCTGCAGCGTTGATGGGGTGGGCCGCGCCGGAGGAGTCATATTATCTTAATGATGATGCTAGGGATCTTGCTCAGTTCTTATTTGAAAATCCGGACTATAAAGTACTGTTCGATGCGTCCCGGAATGTGAAGAAGGAGGACATCCAGTTCGTCAAGGATCTGATTGACCGTATGTCCGGAAGAGAATAACTGGTAGCAATATTCACCACCTCAGGGAGTATAATAAAAACCCTCAAAGGAGGTGATCGCATGAATGAAGTTGTAACCAAGCTGATTAACCTGCCGATTGCAATACACGCTTTTACTGTCCGGACGCCGGACGGAGACTTTTGCATCTGTATCAACGCCAGGCTGGGCAGCACCGCGCAGCTGCAGGCCTATAAACACGAACTGAAACATATAGGGAGGGATGATTTATATAAAAGAGGATCTGCAGATCTGATCGAGATCTATGCACACAGGTTTTAAGGAGGCGCAATATGAGAAAAGTAGTGTTTATTTGTTTATGTATTTTCTTATTAACGACACCGTTATACGCTCAACAGTATTCAAATTCAGATTTTTCCTTTGAATATGACGATGGCGTTTTATTTGTGGAAGAGAAAAATGACACTATTGCGTTAAAATCCATAGACATTCCAGAACCCAGCGAAGGCCACAATACAGTCCTTGGATGTCTTAAACAAAAGAACACAGAATACTCAAACAGTTATTCAGAACAGGACATCTCTGGTTTTATGGCACAATTTGCAAAAGTGATGTGTTACGGATTATTTGATGTAGATCCTGGCATATCTGTAAAATCTGAAAGCACCCTCTATTTGGATGATGGTTCTTCCGAATACATAATTGAATTATCTGATGGAACATTTGAAAGCGTCAGGCTGTTAAATTACGGAGAAACTCTTTACTATGCTATTCTTAGAATTTGTCCGTATTCTGCTGATATCGCAGATGCTTATAAAAATGCTTATTACAGCATTGAATTGAATCAAACAAATGATAACAATGAAAATGATCAATCAGCCAAAATTGAAGAGCTTGAATTGATTATCATGGAGAAAGATATTCAAATTTCCCAGCTTAACGAAATCAATGATAAAAATGAAGCAAAAATCGAACAATTGGAAGAAGATCTGAAAGAGGAAAAGAAAAAGGTTGAAGATCTCAAGAAAGCACTATCAGAAGAAACCGAACAAACGGAAACAGAACAGGAAAAGCCAAAAGTTACAGTTGCTCCAGTAAAATCTGAAACATCTGAGCCAACTGTCGGTCAAAAGAACGCCCTGAATCGGGCAAAAACATATTTGGAATATTCAGCATTTTCGAAGCAGGGGCTAATAGAGCAGCTTGAATATGAAGGATATACACACAACGAAGCCGTATATGCTGCAAATCACTGTGGGGCAAATTGGAGTGAGCAGGCATACAAGAGAGCGCAAACATACTTGGAGTATTCTTCTTTTTCAAAAGATGGATTGATAGAACAGCTGGAATATGAAGGCTTTACTCATTCGGAAGCCTATTATGGTGCAACCATGGCATACAAATAAAAAAACCGCCCGTCCTGTTGCAGCAGGAACGAGCGGAAGTTAAGTGGTAGAATGTTTCCACCGGATTAACGGAAATATTGTACCACTTTTCAGAATACAATGAAAGGTGGTATTTTTATGCCTACAGCCAGAAAACTTCCATCCGGAAGCTACCGCGTGCGGATCTTCAGCCATGTCGACAGATCCGGTAAGAAGATCTATGAGTCCTTCACCGCTCCGACGAAGGATGAAGCGGAGGGTCTGGCATCCGATTGGAAAAGGAGCCGGAAAACACGCCCCGCCGATATTACTGTTGGAGCTGCGGTCGATGATTATATCAAGGCCAAGCGCGGCGTCCTGTCTCCGTCCACGATCAGGGGATACAACGTCTGCCGGAAGCGGTTCGACGGGATCCAGAACCTGAAGCTCCGCAACGTGACCACGGCCACGATCCAGCCATGGATATCGGAGCTGTCTGCAGAACTGTCCTGGAAGACCGTGCAGAACACCTATGGCCTATTAACGGCCGTCCTGAAGTATTATGTCCCTGGGACCACGCTTACCGTCAAGCTCCCACCAAAGACAAAACGGTTCTACGACCTCCCATCGGACGAGGATATCCAGACGCTCCTGGAATACACAAAAGGCACGGAGCTCTGGACGGCGCTCATGCTTGCCAGGTATTACAGTCTCCGCCGCAGTGAGATCTGTGCGCTCGATACTTCTGACCTGAAAAATAATATCCTTACAGTCCGCCGGGCCTGCATCCTGGATGAGAACGGAAATTATATCACGCGGGACATACCGAAGACGTACAGCTCGTACAGGCGCGTCCTGATAGCCGATCCGCTGCTTTCCGCGCTTCAGGCCGGACAATTCGTCAGTTACAATCCAGGAACGCTCTCAGACCGCTTTCACGCTGCTCTGAAGGCATCCGGTGTAAGCCCATTCAACTTCCACCTGCTCCGCCATGTATTTGCCAGCAAAGCAGCACTCAACGGCATCCCGGACTTCTACACGGCGAAGATGGGCGGATGGGAACAGAATTCATCTGTATTAAAAGAGATCTACCAGAATGTCCAGGAAAGCGATTTGTTCGAACAGATGAACCTCCTGAACGGCCTGATGCAGAAAGAGTATGACACGAAATATGACACGAAAAAGAAAAGCCCCTGAAAAATCAGGGGCTTTAGCGCAGTTCCTAGGGGAATCGAACCCAAAGACAACGTTTTTCTGAAAACTCCGTATATATCAGGCATTTCAAAAATGCCGTATTTATAAGGGTTTCCAGTGTATCATGTATGAAACAGAATATCAAATATGAGATAGAATACCATGTCATAAACAAAAGTATGACACGAAATATGACACGACATTATCCCTTCATGACAATGAACGCTCCGGAGATCCCTGCCTTTTCCAGGTCATCCACACGGTCGATGGCGTTCCTGGGGTTCTCGAATGATCCGCAGTATACTCTCATCATGTCCGTCTGTTCTATAAAGCATCCGAAGCCGGACTTCTGGGCGACTTCCGCCACTCTCTTATCGGCATTGGCCTTGGCATTGAAAGCACCGACCTGCACCCTGTAGATGTATGACCCTTTCAGCCGGAGGACGTATGCCACCTTCTTGTTGGAGTGGGCCAGTGATCCGATCCACTTCTTGAACGGAGCACCCTCACCATTCCCGACACAGTAAGCATGGCCGGTATCATATGACAGCGAGTCTCCGTAATAAGCATTGGTGTGGGTCATGTTTGTATACGTAAGTATATCACCTGGCTGGATCATGCCCTTCTTGACAGCTGTTTTGACTGTCTTTTTCAGAGTGATGATGTCAAAATACTTCTTGCAGTCCGCTTTTGCTTTGTCTGACAGCCAGACGATCTTATTCAGACCGCCGTACCACTGCAGCGCACTTGCCGGAATGCCTGCCTCCTTACAGGCGAAGCTGACTCCGCCCATGCAGTTGGTGATGTACTTCCCTGCCGCTCTGGTCTTTTTAAATGTAGGTTCAGACCGTTTCCCGTTGTAGTAGCGCCACTGGTGGCCCTCGGCGTTATCGGCCTTTACAACACGGTTCAGGCGCTTCATGGCGGCGAGCAGGTCATCTATCTTCACATTCATTTCGCCACCTCCTTGATAATTGCCGGAATTGCAATCTTTTCCAGAGCATCTTTCCTCTGCCATGCATTGGCCTTGTCCTCGAATGATCCGCAATAGACGTGATACAGGCCGTCTGTAGCCTTTTCCGTGAAGCACTTATATCCGCTTCGCTTCTCGGTCGTAGAGGCGCAATCCGTGGCTCTTCCGCGCTTCTCATAGGCGCCCACCTGAACACGATAGATGACGGAAGGTTCAGGAGTCGGAGTCGGTTCCGGAGTCGGCTGCGGATCGGCCGGTACGTCGTACTGGGTGAGGTTGAAGCGGTTGACGATGTTCATCAGTTTAGATACATAGTTGATATCGGTCGCGTATCCACCCGCTTTGATCGCCCGGATCTGCCCCTCTGCTGTCTTAATATTCTCGATGCCAGGATATCTCCGGACACTGCCGTTCATGGCTCCGAGGTAATAGGCGGCCCGATCAGCAACGCTGTCCTCCATGCAGGGGTACTTCCGGAAGTCTGCATAGACGTAGTATGGATTTCCGTTCTTATCCTGTTCCTGTGTCCTCTTGTTGTACTTGGAGACGCCGTCCCACGTAGATCCGGGCCATGTATTGCCGGAAAGAGAGCACTTCATTCCGTGCATATTGTTGGCATTCTGTGCAAGATCCGTTGTTCCGCCGCCAGACTCCAGCCATGCCTGTGCCAGACCTACGGAAGCCAGCAGGCCGGTCTCCTTTGCCACCTTCTGATACAGAGGGGCCATGAACTTGATCTTCTCAGCCTCTGCCATTCCGTTCATGCTGACTGCCTGAGTGCCCTTTGCTTCGTTGGTGTATACAGGCTTGCCGTTCCAGTCAAAGACCGTATATCCTGCCGGGCAGTGGTCGATGGCGTTCTTCAGGATCTGGTAGGCTCCGAGCTGTGAAGCAGAATTCTCCCACGATGTCCTGACGCGGTAATACTGATCGACCTGGATTTCTGTCTGCGGATTGTAGTCAGTTCCGGAAGCACCGATCATCTGCTTGAACCTGTTCCAGTCGCCCTTTGCTCTGATCTGGCTCGGGCAGTTCTTTGCACAGATGTCATAATGCTGGTAAACACGATCAGCTGGAATTCCGTGCATCTTCATCAGCTGCTTGACGACATCCACGGTATTCTGGAACGCCTTCTCATAGTCGTATCCGGCATTGACGCACATCTCCACACAGATGCTGTTTCGGTTATTGATCTTTCCGAACAGCTTTCCGCCATAATTGACGCCGACATGCCACGCTCCTCGGTTGTACGGAAGACACTGATAAGCTGCTTTGTCATCAGTGACGATATGCCAGCTCATGCCGGACATGTATCCGGCCTTGAGCCCCTCGGCGTGAGCTTTTGCGTCCGCTGTGGATTTAAAATTGTCCGTGTTATGTACAACGATGGCTTCCGGTGTATTCGTGTCGTAGCTGTTATTGGTTGTCAGATACTGAGTCTGTATTTTCATTCCAACCTCCAATACAAAAAAGAGGGAGAGCCTCTGCCCTCCCAGTCATTCACTTGCGATTATCACAATGATGGCAAACATAACAATGATAACCGCATATCTCATTCTTCTTCCTTCTTATCCTCACTATGGGTTTCTTCTGCAGGTGTAGGATCAGGCTCAGGTTCGTCATCTCCTGATACCATGGTATCCATTGCCTTCTTCAATCTTCTGGTGATCCATGCCGGAACCGGCAGCCCTGCCTGATCGAGGTTCTCGATGACCGAGAGCAGCTCCATGATGCAGACGTAGATGCTGATGAAAATATAGATGTTCGCAGGAAGCGCAATGGCAACCTGTACCACATACGCCAGCACCAGAATGACGATCTCCCCGCTCTTCCGGAACAGACCCTTCCGCATCTTCGTGCTGTCCCATGTTCCGTTCACGCTTGCCTGGATCCACCCGGTAAGCACATCAGCTCCCATCATGATGATCGGTAAAAGTAATGTCCAGTAACTGTGTGTGTATGTGATTTTGTCAAGCACTTCCATAATGCCCACCTCCATGAATTCAATGAAAAAGGACCCCGAAGGGTCCCAACAATTATGCGCTGAATTTTTTGTATGAAGCCTGAACACCTGAGTTCTCGACATTTACATAAGTCATTGTCGTGTCGATACTGCTGTGCCCAAGCAGTTTCTGTATCTCCTGTACGTTCATCCCACGCTTTGCGAGGCCGGTTGCGAATGTCCTCCTGAAACGATGTGGATGTACGTTTTCAACTCCCGCTCTTTTTGCTATCGTCTTGAGAATGTGACGGATGCCTTGAACCGTGAGTGTTTCATGTGTGTGATTGTAGAAAAGACTGTCCCCTGTTTCCTGACGGTCGTTAAGGTACTGAAGCAGATGTTTGGCACTGACTGCTGTCGTGTATGTCATTCGCTCCTTGGAGCCTTTGCCATGAACTACATGTACTGACAGATCCGAGAAGTTGATATCCTGGACCTTCATCATTGACAGTTCCGATACACGGACACCGGTTGATAATAGCATTTCGAATATCGCTCTCTCCTTCAGGCTCTTGCATGATGTACGCAAGGCATCGATTTCGACTTCGGAAAACGCCTTTTTCAACTCATCGTGGTACTTTACCGGTTTTATCTTTGCCAGCGGGTTCTTGGTTATCAGTTCCTCGTTCAGCATCCACTGGAAGAACGCTGACAGATTTGAACGTGTGTTTTCTACTGACCGCAATGATATTCCACGTTCCTGTTCCAACGCCAGATAAAATCTGATGTCATAAGTCCCCATCTCAGTGAACGGTTTCTTCATCGTATCAGACATCCGATACAATGTTCTTGTGTACTGATAAATTGTTTTATCCGACTTGCCGTCTACCATCAGGCAAGCGCGGTACCTTTTTATCAGCTTGTTGTTTACGTCATCCAGCGGGACGAGGTCGGTGCATCGTTCGGTGATTTCATACTCTGACAGTGCTTTCAGAATGATGTTGGAGATCATGGTTACTTGGTCTGGAGCGAACTGATTGATAAGTTCATTCTCCACATCCTGGATGAGGGACATGCGATAATCTTTAGAATTGGACATAAAAATACCCCCTTTGACAATGCAAACGAGGCGTGATACTATGATCTCGCCTACGGGCGGAGTCGCGCTTTCTCTGATTGGTGGTCAAGGAGCGCGGCTCCTTTTTTCAGTTGTTATGCCCTATCTTATCGTATGATCCCTTGTCCAGTCAAGGACCAAATTTCTGATTATAAGTGTCCTTTTAATCAGTCTTTCTGCATCATTCTGATCTCAATTTCTTCCAGAATCTGCCGCATCAATTCAACTAATTCCGGGTCGCTCAGACGGGCGATTTCTTCATCCGTCATACGGTTCGCCAACGATCTCCTCATATTCTGCTGCTGTGATCCATCTGCGATTGACGGCGTTTTTGACAGCTTTCTTTTTCCATTCTCCAGAGTCATAATAACCCTTTACCAGTTCAAACTTTGCGGAATGTTCACTCATCCTCTTCGCCCTCCTCATCTTCTTCAGACGGGTCTTCAAGGTTGCCCATCATGATGTTATAATCCTGCACTGCTTTACTGTGCGCCGCTCTTGCCTGTGCCACTTCCTGTTCTGCCATCTGCTCAACTGACATCCCTAATTTGTTAATTTTCATATCGTAGTCCTCCACAAGCTATCATAATAGCCTCTCATCCGAGTGATCAATTTGTAGCTGTTTCCCTTGGATGCGTTCGCTATCCAACTGCGGAAACATTCGTCTGCTTTGGCTTTTGGTATCTTGCCTTGCTTCGCAAGGTTGACCAACCTTCGCAGTTTTCTGCGCTCATGACGTACATTTGCGCTGTTCAATGTCATAATAACCTTACCCGTGGAAGTTATTCGATATTCGAACCCGAGAAAAGTAAAGCCCTCTGACAATGGAGTAATGTGAGTTTTTTCTTTGTTGAGCGTGAACCCGATTTCACCAAGTTCATTCTCAATGCTTTGCAAGATGTCTTGCAGGACTTCAAGGTCATGGTGTATTACGGTAATATCATCCATATACCTGATATAGTGCCGTGCGTGTAGCCGTTCTTTGCAATAATGGTCAAGGTCGTCAAGCAGTGATATCCCTGCTATTTGAACCATCTGTGATCCCGGATTGTAACCGATATCACCGACATATTGCGTGTCAAGAACCTCGCACACAGCGTCATATGCTTCGTCTGGAAGATACCGCCTGAATTTCGCTTTCACGACATCGTGCCGCATATTCGGGTAATATCCGTGAATATCAATCTGCAATATGTATCCGTCAGTTCCATGATGACTGTAATGATTCCACAGATGTTTTTTCAGTCTGGCACGGGCAAAATCAATTCCCTTTCCTTTCTGACAAGCGCAATTATCAATGATAAATGACCTTGAAATACTTGGATAGAGAATGTTGTCATTTATGCTCCGTTGATACACCCTGTCTTTGAATGATATGCTTAACCCATCACGCCTTTTTGGGTACACAATTTGGATTTGCTTCGGTTTCCCGGTTTTCCATGTACCGCTTTCAATTTTTCCATCCATTCTGTGAGTTTCCTCAACGGCGTTGAGATTATAGTGCTTTGTCGAGGGTTTCCACATGACTCCCCTTTTGCACTTCATTGCGGATTCCCACAGCGCATCAAATTCTTTAAAATCTTTCATCCTTTATGTAATAGCAGGGCAGGCTCGGAAGTCTCCTGCATCATATCGGTATTGTTTAGCCTTTCGGCAGGGATTTCAGTTCCTTGTGTTTGGTGTATCGGGAAACCCGGTACTGTGTATCGGTATTCATTCCCCATGTCAACACAATCGGGGAGAACCTATTCGCATTGCTGGCGTTGTTGTTGTTGACATTGCCGCTCGAGTTGACATTCCACGTATTGTTCGCATTGCCACGGTTCGCGCTCCGCAAGCGGACGTTCTGAGCATCAACTTACGTCCCGATATTGCTTCGCATTTGCTTCATGCCACTTTCGGATTAGACCTCTTGTGTCAATCGCCATTTGCGACCAATATTTTACTTTATTCCCCTTCAGGTGGAACAAACGTCTGGCCATGTTTATCAAGGCAAGTAATTCATTGCATTTCGAGATTGCCGCCATTTGTAGTTTCTCTCGTTCTTTCCATCTTCCGTTGTCTTTCTGCACATATACGTTGTTCCCATTCCATGCGTAGACATATATATCTTTTGCACATTTGATGATATCGTTCGTCAATGCTTCCTGATATTCTTCTTTGAAGATGTTTTTGTTACTGTAAATCTTTATCGTATGCAATGATAATTCCATAGCTTTTTGGCAGGCTTCAAGTTGGCGGTTTGCAGGTGTGTCGGGAACGTTTCTTTGTCCGACGTTTACTGCCATATATACCTCCATGTCCCCGCATCCAGTGGGTGCGGGGAGTCAAAAGATCAACTGGATTATAAGACTACAAGCGGGGAGAACCTAATCGCACTGCTGGCGTTGGCGTTGACGACAAGGCCGCTCGAGAAGACATGCCACGTATAGCTCGCACTGCCACGGTTCGCGCTCCGCAAGCGGACGCTCTGAGCAGATGTATGGCTCTCCACAGCATATGTAATAATCTGCGGATACGTACCGCCCTGCGCCATTACGGTGTCACGACCACTTCTGCGCTTCCAATACTCATGGTATTCACCTTCTCCAGACTTCTGCGGGTTGATAAACATCTGTTCAAGCGACGGAAGAAACACTTTATCCACGGTAATGTCGGGAGTATTACCACCAGTGTCATCCTGAACAGTATTCGGATACGTTGTAACCTTGATGGGTTTGATATGTTCAACAAAGTCCTCGGGCATGCCGGACAGGAAACCCGCCTTTGTTGTTAACTGATCGGGCGCAATGTCCCATTCGTCCTGCGCAACCCACCAACTCCCGATTGCCGCCGCCGAGTTAAGATACTGCCTGAGCGCAGATGTCTTCCATCTATTCCACCCATAAGCGGTTTCCTGCATGGAGTTGAGGTTGCCATTTCTCTGTGTCGCTTTGATTGTCCCGAGGCTCGTTCCGCTTGCTGTGAAAGTAGGCGTGATAGTCTCGAGAATCGTTTTGCCATCTGCCGAGTACGTGTAAATCCTCCAGTTGCTTTTTGCCTGATCGGGCGCACCGTAGCAACCCGCCACCCTTCCTCCTGACGGAACGGCAACGGTTGTTGTGAAGCATACAACATCACCCGCCACTACATTTGAACCCCACGAAGATTCTATTGTGAAGTAGTATGTTCCCACGGCAAGACCATCTGGGCATTTCAGGAACGCTCTCTGGTGGGAGAACTGCACGCCGAACGGGTGGGCATAATGTGCCTGAAGAAACGGTCTGTTGTTGAGAACTTCACCGTCAGCCAGTTCAACAGTTCCGATGTGGTTCAACTGGAACGGATATGTATATTCCTGATTATTGTTTGCGGTGTCCTTCCATGTCTCCACGAACTGGTCACCGATTGCGTACGCATCTCCAAACAGACCAGAATCCGCAAGCGTTGCAAGCCCCTGCCAGTCAGACGCGAGGTCTCTCAACGCAGATGCCGCAAGAACTTCAAGCATTGCGTTCTGCTTATTCATTGCCGCCTCAAACGTTTCGTTGAGTACAACAGGTTTCGTAATTTCGCTCATAATGCGCCCTCCTTATACGTTATATGTGACGCATAATGCGCCATTAACTACCGACAATCCCAACTTACTAAAATCCTGCTTTAACGCAGAGATTTCCGCTCCGATCGTCTTCTCCTCCACATGGGCAGAGTTCCAGGCGCCGGCAGCGTGATCCGCCTTGAACTGGTACAGCTTTTTCTCATAATAAACATACTGCCCTACAGTGTAGGCCGTACTGGCTGAAAACTGCGGGGCAATAGATTTCGGGTTATTGACATAATTCTGGTTTGTCTTCGTGCCGTTCTTTTTGATCGGCAGCGTGACAGAGTCTAATACTCTTGCCATTATTCACCCTCCTCCTCAACTATAATATTTCCGTCCTCGTCAGGATCCGTGAATACATACGCATCCGAGTCGATCTCAACGTTTCCGGAGCCCTCAGAGTAACCTTCTTCCATGCCCATCGCATAAGATGCTGCATCAAACATATCAATCCCTCCTCCACGGCAGCCACTGTGAAGTGTTCTCATTGAAGTGATACATGGTCGCTGTATCGATTTCCATCAGCCTGGATCCAAACGCCACATCCATGGGTTTGTCTTCCGTAGACAGACAGGTCCCGGATATCCATTTCTTATGGTTCCCGTCTGCCCTCGGTACTAAAACTACCTGTTCGAGATGCATGCTATACCCTCCTTATGATCCTGTGGCGCCGATCGCGCCTAATGTGATTATTATGTTGCCGTCTTCATTGGGGTCCGTGAATTCGATAAGTGTATCCATGGCCTCGTCGATTTCTTCCAGTGCCTCCTGGGCAGCTGCCTCGAGTTCTTCAATACCGGCAGCAACAGCCTCGTCAAAGACATCGACGCTCGTCTCGCTCTCCGGAGCTCCTTCCCCGAGGCGTTCTTCCACAAAGATATAAATGTAGAATGTGGTCAGTACCTCGCTGTTTTTCTCCAGGTGAACCTGGCACCTGCTTGTGCCGGCCTCTGCGACCATCTGGGCCGTGAGCCCGAAAGTGATGTCGTTGTTCGATACCGTGGCGCTTACATACACGGCCAGCCCGGAAGGCTTCTCAACAAAAGCCCTTGCCGTTGTTCCGGACGGTAGTGTTACGTCCCGGATGTGCATCACCACCGTATTCCCACTGTCCCCCTGCACCGCCCGTATAAACCCCCGCTCCGCATCCCGCAGCAGGTATATGTCGACTTCTTTCGTGATCATGTGTCCTCCTTTACATAGTGTATGAAACAGTGAAACGATATAGCGTTGATGCCTGGACTGAGCCTGTTGTCAGCAGTCTGACCCAATCGTTATCAACCGGATCCGTATAGAATGTAACTTCTGTTGTTCCGCCTTCCTTATACGCTTTGAAGAACAGCTGGTGGCGGGGTTTATATCCAGAAGGCAGCTTAAATATACCGGCAAAAGCCGCAGCGTTTATAGCGCTGCCGGTAGTAAGCGCTCCGGATAGCGTCACCATATGTTTAAATCTTGAGATCCTGGCCGACAGATTATGCCCTGTATTGGTAAATCCTGTGTTTATAGCAGATGCGTCAAGTACATCAGTAGAATAATCAGAGGCTAATACGTACTTCTGATCCAGCGCGACCCCGCCCTCATATATTTTATGGGCGTTCATGTCGCCCGCCTTGTCGACATACCAGAGCATTGAGATCCCGTTTGTATCTTCCCGTTTGATTGCCAGGACCGCGGTCTTCGGAAGGCCCGCCACGACCTTGCTGTACTCCTTGGTGCCGATGATACCCGGCATCAGATCAAATTTGCTGACTGGCTGCAGTGTGTTGTTTTCATCATAAATATTTATGACGAACTGATACATCTCTGAAGCTGTTGCAGAAGGCAGCTTCATGATCACTTTGATATAGGCTTCGTCAATGTCATTCCTGACCGTGAACAAATGTGAGTAGCTTCCTGCCGGGCTCAGCTGCGCATCCTCCGGGAGGCCGGCATAGATCTCCGCCTCTTCAACCTGGCGCTCCCATTCTTCCCACTCATTGTTCTCATATGTCAGATATCCATAATTTGCTGTGATATAGTAACCACTTGCCGAACAGTAATATGCGTCCTCGCCCAGGTATTCCAGGAGCGTATGGACATATGTTTCCTCAAAATCCGGGATGTAATACTCATCAAGCGTACTGTTGTAATAACGTGGGCCCAGTGCTTCAACATATACAAACCCACCAACTGTTATTGATCCGGCTTTGGTCTCCAGCGTTGCATCCCCATATGCGTAGTCACTGGAAATGGAAATACTCCATCCCGCCTCAACACCGCCGATATAAAAGACGATCTCATCCTCCTGGGTGTACCACTGTTCCACAAGCAGGCCGTTGTCGCTTGTTTTGGTGAGCGTATAGGCATATCTGATATCCGCATTTTGGAATACAGTTGTGATCTCTGAGTCACTGTATTTGGTCACTGAATACAGCATCTTCGCCAGAAGATCCCATCCGCCGATCTCGCCTTTGGTGCCGGCGATCGTCAGGCCGGTGATCTTCCCGGTGGCCGTAATGTTCTGTGCAAACAGATCCGCCACATCGATCTTGACCGCCCTTATCGACGCCGGGGTGATGATCTGTCCGTCAAGCGTGTCCGAATTGACAGAAGACGCTGTTCCGAGGTTGTTGAGGGCATACAGAA
>Ga0310690_10003723_pt1 | contig 22495 bp, 38 predicted proteins | sample AusTroGonzalo_MG_2_FD_207661 | JGI IMG/M metagenome (GOLD analysis project Ga0310690, IMG submission 207661) | Bovine rumen microbial communities from tropical cattle in Woodstock, Queensland, Australia - Gonzalo_04 (v2) (version 2) | ecosystem: Host-associated > Mammals > Digestive system >... | reverse complement strand
TTCAATTTAAGTTGAGTCCTAAGGCTCTGGCAAAAGCACGAGCCAAAGGCGAGGAAGAACCTGATGTTGGTCAAGCTATCCGTCAGTGGAAGACTCGTATGTTCAGACTGAACAGGATTCAGGAAGAGTTTGAGAAATGTGGTATCACCACTTTCTGGCTCACTCACTTTGATGATAGTCGTATTCGCATTTACTGCAAGGGTCATCAGGTGAATGAACAGGGTACGGATCAGGACAAGGCCCTGCTCAAGTTTGCCAGGAAGCACAAGCTGACCAAGAGAGGTCTTCGTTGGCTCAAGATTGGCATTGTTAATGCCATCAGCCCGAAGATCAACGGAGTCTCTGGAGACAAGTGTCTCCATGAAGCAAAGCTTCAGTGGTTTGCTGAACATGAGTCTGAACTGGAAGCTATTGCTACTGCCCGTAAGGCAGACGATACCTATCCTGAGGAATTCAGGATGCAGTATACGGCATCTGAACCAATCAAGGCTCAGGCTTTGATTTACTGCTACAGGGAGTGGCAGAAGAATCCTGATATGGAAACTGGCATCATTGTTGGACAAGATGGTGTCTGCTCTGGTCTTGGCATTCAGTCAACCTGCCTGCATGACAAGGTTATGATGGGCATGGTTGGAGTTACTGGTGACAAGCCTACAGACATTTACTCCTTCCTTGCTAAGGAACGGAATATGGAGAGACTCGTTATGAAGCTCTGCATGGTTCCTCTTCTTTATGCAGGAGAACTTGATGCCAAGGAAATCCTTGGCGAGGATGAGTTTTACAAGTTAAAGGAATACTTGTGTGGGTATCCCACCTTCGAACACATCTTCAGTCTTCCGAACCAGTGGAAGGATGACTGGGAACTTCTTCGTTGGTATCTCCCTGATGGTGCCAGAACTCAGTGTTATGTGAAGACGAGCACTCCTTGGAGTACTGTCTTCCTTGGTGAAGAGATTGAAGGTTCTGTCAAGGGCTTTGGAGCCAATCCGAAGAGAAACAAGTCTCTTGGTCCGAATATCACGCACTCAGTTGACGGCTTTGTTTGCCGTGAGATGAGTTCGAGGTGTTCTTACACTCCCGAACAGAAGGAACTTATTGTTTCCTATCTGGAAAAGGGAGCGGAAATCACTAAGAAGCCTATCCTTGGTCGGAAGAAGGATGAGGAGCTGTCAAGGCTGTTGAAGTTGGCTGATGAATTCAAGTACATCAGTTTCCATATCATTGACCTGCTTGACGAGCATAACATTGCTTTCGTTTCTAGGGAGATGCTTGAGAAGTTTGCTGCTGAACTCCCCGAGGAAAGCTTTGAGATTACTCGTATACATGACTGCTTTGGAGCACATCCGAACTATTGTGATGATGTTCTTCAGCAGTATCGGTACATCATGCATGATCTGTACCTGAGTGACATGTTCAAGCACATTAGTGCTGAACTTGGAATTCATATGAAGATTGGCATGAAACAGCCTGAGGTTGCAAGAGCCATTCTTGAAGCTCAGTATTGCCTGATGTAATAACTCAGGTTTACTTCAATAATTAATAACACCCCTGCACTGAATAAGTGTGGGGGTGTTTTTTAATAATCTCGTTTAAGAGATACGCTTTTAAGAGATCCGCTTCCAATCAAAAGGCAAATGTTGGCAATTTTGGCAATAAGGGATTCCTAAATGGATTTCTTCCGCAAGGAAGGGATTTCTAATTGGATAGTCCCAATTGACTGTCAAAGATAGTCAATAAGGGATTTCTAAATGGATTGTTTTAACAAGGAGATCCAAATGAAGATTACTGAAGCCAAGTCCAACAACAATGGCAATAACAACAGCTCTGCAAACTCTGCCAACAAGTGTGAATACTACATCAAGGTTGGTGATGAGCAGTTCAATGAAGACAATAACGTCAATGAACGTATTCTGATGCCGGGATTGATCAATCTTCAGGCAACGAAGAAGAACGTAATCAGTGGTGAAGGTGAGGCACAGGATCTGTACTGCGCAGGCAATGATTTGTACGATGCAATCATGGAACTGTGTGAAAGTCTTGAGCCGGGTGAAGTGAAGGAACTCAATCTCAAGGTATTCCTGTGCCGCAAGCGTGCAAGTCAGGAAGAGAAGCATACCAAGAGGACTTTCAATCTGACGGCAAAGTAAATGAGTTCCTCAAACGTATTCCTACTGATTGAATCGGAGGAAGATGGGGTGAAGTGTCAGGATGGAACGATACTTTACCCCGAAATACCCAAACAAATTCCTGTTGATGAAATCAAATCAAACATAGTCTCAGGAGTGGGAGAAATCCAAGAAAAACTCCTGAAATCCAACGATCTATTAAACGAAATTAGAGTCCTGAGCAAGCGATTGAAGCCAGGACAAAGAATCAATCTAAACCTCAGGGTAGTCCTGTATAAAAAGGCTACTTTCTATGAGGGTTCCCGAACCAAATCCAAATTCACTCTCTGATCCAATGGAGTCAGATCATGCTTTATAAGTTTGAAATTCCTGAAGAACTTAAGGCGGCTATTTATGCCGATCCACTAACTGAAGAGCAACAGATTGCCTGTGAAAGGGAGATGTTCTACGAAGACGTTCTCCGTGGTGAAATCACGGAGGATGAATTTAAAGACTGGACTGGAATCAGTTTCCAGCAGTATGTTCTTGAAAAGGAGAATAACTCATGATCTGGGATATTTGGGATACAGAAGACTTGTGGAATATTCCTTATCCACAGGCTTAAAGAATAAATTTTTGATAACCCCTCTAGAGAAATCTATGAGGGGTTAATTTTTAAGGAATCAAAATGCAAGTTTGGGAAGAAAAGATTAGCAATGAGATAGTCCTCATTCATGAGGATTCTCATGGATATAGAGGATTTTTCCACAAAGATGGTGACCTCTATATGGGATCCAGTGTAGACCTTTATAACGAAGGTTCTATTGGAGAGTGCATGATTTTTAAGATTAACCCTGAAGATCATGAGGTTGATTGGTCAGAACTTTACTGTGAAAGGATTGAATCCACTCGTCCTGAAGATCTGATTAATCTTCTTACTAGTTCAATTAAGGAGTTTCTTGATGAAGATTCTTAATGCTTTTTCCCTTCAAATGATTGAAGGGTTAGGCGAGGTTAATATCAATGTTGCACCCATTACGAAAAAGGCCGCAACAGAAATTACCAACATTTGCAAGGTTGAGTCCTTTATAGGACATGCAGATTTTGCAAAAGTTCTTTCTAATGAACTTGGAAAAGAGATTCCCTTTAATCGAGCCAATGCTAAGTTGGAAAAGGGTGAAGTAGCTCTTGTTTGTCAATTAAGTGGAGGTAGGCTACCTGAAGGTTGTACTACCCTCCCTGAAAATATCAAGATTAACTATTACTTACTGGAGGTTCTATGAAACTGTCCATTAAGACTAATGATGCAGTCATTGAGTTTGAGCTTACACCTGAGGAATTTACTCAGGTAATGGCTCTAAAGACAGCTTGCATTGAGAATCCTGAAATGTACAAGCAGTATCTGATGAATATTGCTTGGCTTCTCAAAGCTCTTGAAGGAATGTTTAAAAATGCTGAAAAACATTAACAAAATCTTTTCCATTGTTGGTTCTACTGGTTCAACCATTGCCGATGTAATTGATGCATCTGGCTCTGGTATTAAGAATGGGTTGGATGAACTCACTGGTTCGATCAAGGACTGGAGAGAGGAATCCAAACTTGAACGAGCCAAGGAAAAAATTCTTGCACGAGCCAAGGCAATTAAATCTCTTGCCAAGGAACTTAATGTTTCTGAAGAAGAAGCTCGAAAACTTCTTGAAAAGGAGATGAAATGAGACAAAACATTGTCATTAGTGTTTGCGGTATCAACTGGGAGGAACCTGAGTATTTCTTTTCAGTTAAAGCCGCAGCTAAAAGAATTTGTGTGGCTCCTTCAACTATTTACAGGTATCTTGATAAAAAGAGAGCCAGTGGTGAAGGGTATGTCTTTAATCGGATAGTCACAGTTGAAAACTCTATTGAGATGCTTGAAGAAAAATTCAAGTATCTCTGCTGGAAATAACTATGGAAAATCTATTTGAATTGTTGGACGCTGTGTATAACAAGCATCTTGATTTAGATGCTCTTGTCTTAAACAAACTGAAATCTGGCGTATGTAACACAAACCAGATTGAAAATAGTCTTAACCATATTTTAGAGGTACTAAATCGTGAGTACGATTGGATCAATAATGGAACTAAGCCCGAGTCAGACAAAGAAAGCGCTGATTAAGTGCTTTAAGGCTCGTTTGGTTCCGTTCCTTCAGAGTTCACCTGGAATGGGTAAGTCTTCCTTGGTGAAAGAGATTGCAAAAGAATGGAATCTAGAACTGGTTGATCTAAGGCTTTCCACAATGGAACCTGTCGATCTCACCGGCCTGCCACACTTTGAAAATGGTAAGGCTGTGTTTAAACCATATTCCATGTTCCCTCTTGAGGATACACCTATCCCTGAAGGAAAAGACGGGTTTTTGCTGTTTTTGGACGAATTCAATGCAGCACCTAAGGCAACTCAAGCTGCTGCTTATAGACTCGTTCTGGATCGAGAAGTAGGACAACATAAGTTGCATCCTAATTGCATTGTTGCAGCTGCTGGTAATTTGATGAGTGATAACGCCATCACAACCAGACTTAGTACAGCAATGCTTTCCAGAGTGATTCACATTCATATGAAGCCATCCTTTAAGGATTGGCTTGAGAATGTAGCACTTCCCGAAAACTATGATGAACGAGTAATTGCATATTTGTCCATGTATAAGGACAAACTTATGCAATTTGATCCAGAAAGAGAGGATGAGACATTTTGTGCTCCCAGAACATGGGAATTCTGCAATCGTCTCATTAAGGGAACTCCTGAACTCTCTGTGGAGGATCAGATTCTCCTATCAGGGACTATCACTCCTGATATTGCTACCGAGTTTGTGCAGTTTACCAGGGTCTATCAGAAGCTGGTGACTATTGACAAGCTCAAGGCAAAGCCTGATCAGGATGTTCCTGAGGAACTTGGACTTAGGTATGCAACCTTGGTTCACATGATGCTCAATGTCGATGACAAGAGCATTGATGTGGTTGTTCCTTATGTTTCCAAGTTTGATAGTCCCATGAGAATCATGTTCCTTAGGAGTCTCATGAAAAAGAATGCATCTCTTCTTAAGAACCAGAAGGTAAAAGAGATGTGGAATCGAGAAGCTAAATACATCTATGAATCATGATGAAAGAAAAGAACTGGATAAAATCCGATTTGCTGCTTTGTCTGGCAACAATTCTGCTTTTCTTGGCGCCCTCTTGTGTCAATTTGAACTAGAGGTCGTAGATGACTTACCTCCTGATGCTGGTGCTGGAGTTTTCTATAAGGAGAGAAAGATCAAATTCAATCGAAAGATCTTTGATCAACTCTCCTTTGGAAAGAAGATCTTTGTTCTTCTGCATGAACTCTGGCACATAGCAAGGCTTCATGATCTAAGAGGTCAGGGAAAGAATCCCAAGCATTGGAATATGGCTTGTGACCATGTTATCAATACTGACCTCATTAAGGAGAAAGAGCGTGACAGAACTTCCTTGGTAGAAATACCCAGTGAGTGCTACACGCTTGAATCCACTGATTATGATCCAAAGGGCAAATCTGAAGAGCAGATCTATCAGTATCTGAAAGAAGAGGATGAAAACAATCCAAATCCAAATGGAGATAGTCCAATGCCATTTCCTGGTAATGATCTGGGATATGGTAATGGTACTGGTAATGGAACTGGATCAGGTCTTTCTTCTGAAGATGTGATTAATGCTACAGGCATTGTGGCTAATGCTGTTCAACAAGCCAGAATGGCAGATGGATCCAAGTCCTGTGGTGATCTCACAGGTCAAATTGAATCCATCTTAAATGACTTCCTGAAGCCTAAACTTCCTTGGTGGAGATTGCTCAGGAACTATCTCATTGAGTCTGAAGAGATCTCTTGGTCTTGGGCTAGACCCAATAGAAGATTCCCTGATGTTTATCTACCCAGTATGGTTAAGGATGGAGGAAGACTCACTCATATAGCCATATTCCTTGATACTTCTGGTTCAATCTCAGATGAGACTATTAAAAGATTCAACAGTGAAGTTAAATTTATTCAGGAAAATCTAAACCCTGAGAAGCTCACTGTTATAGAATTCGACTATTCCATCACAAAAATTCACGAGTTTAAAGAGGATCAAAAATACCGAAATCTTAAGATTATCGGTAGAGGTGGTACTTCTTTACGTGAAGTTTATGATTGGATCGTTGAACATAAGCCAACTTGCTCGATTATCTTCTCTGATCTCTATTGCACCCCAATGGATCCAGTGAAGACACCAGTAATTTGGGTTATTGAGGGTGACCATGAAGCACCCGAATTCGGTAAATCTTTTAGGGTTTAAACATGATTAATACCAAGCCAGAAGTTAAGATCATCGCTGACTCCATTGCTCACGATGCTCCTCGTTTAACAACATTTCAGGTTAAATATTGGAGACCTCTCCTCGCTGAAACAAATACTCATAGGGTATTCAGCAGGAATGCCTCCAGTTCAAGAGCCAGATCCTTTGAATCAATGTGCGATGAAGCAGTAACAGAGACATTCTGTCCTGCTCATTGGAACCATGAACAGAAAGGAATGCAAGGCGGTGCTGAATTCGATGATGAAATCAAAGCCTTCATTGATGAAAAAATCCAAGATCTTGCAGACATTACTGTTCAGAATCTTAAAAACATTGATGAAGAGGTCTATGCTCGTACAGGCCATCACATTCATAAGCAGTATCTCAACCGATACACAGAACCATTCCGTCCTGTTATTCAGTTGATTACCGCTACTGATTGGGAGAACTGGAATAAGCTGAGAATTAGTGATCTGGCTCAACCGGAAATCATGGATCTGGCTAATCTGATGAGAGCTGTAAGAGCAAATGCACAGCCTACTGTCCTAACGGACAAGGGCTGGCATTTGCCCTACATTATTCCTTCCGAATGGGAAAGGTTTGATGTTGACACCCTGAAGAAGTTAAGCGTGGCTAGGTGTGCTCGTGTCTCTTATGGCACTTCCTATAGGGCTGATGTGGAGAGAGATATTGCTCTTCATGACAGACTCTTGAAGAATGGTCATATGAGTCCATTTGAGCATATTGCAACTCCTTCCTTTGACAGGACTCTTGAAAGAAATTTCAGAGGATGGATCCAATATAGGACACTAAATGAATGAAAGAGATCTAATAGTATTCTATAAGGACTTTCTCTATGCCTTGGATCATTGGAGAGAAGCATCCATCATGGACAGATATTCGGAAGATACTCTTGGATGGGAAGCATTGCTCATTAAACGCTGTAAAAAAGGCGCTACAGAGCATTTAATCCCTCCTTGGTTCTCAGTACCTTACCAGTTCAATGGAGCCACTCTGGAACGCTTCTATAGCCCAGATTCAGAGGTTTACTGGAAGAGATTGGATGAGTGGCTGAGTGAAACTCTCAAACTCATCTAAAAGATTAAAAGGAGATATAATCGCCCTTCCTAAATGGATAAAAGGATTATAATCTTGGGTCTATAATACAAAGGTTAGTATAGTGGACTTTTAATCCATCTATCTGGGTTCGATTCCCAGTGGACCCACCAAGGAAGATTGGCAGAGCGGTTTAATGCAGCAGTCTTGAAAACTGTCGGGTTTAACAGCCCCGTAGGTTCGAATCCTACATCTTCCGCCATCTTTAACAATTTAGATCCAAGGGAATGTGGTGTAATTGGTAGCCACGTTGGTCTTAGAAGCCAATGCTTTATGCGTGAGAGTTCGAGTCTCTCCATTCCCACCAACCGAGTATAGCGCAGTCTGGTAGCGCATCTGCTTTGGGAGCAGAGGGTCGTAAGTTCAAATCTTACTACTCGGACCAATACTTAGATGCTTCCTTAGCACAATTGGTAGTGCAACTGATTTGTAATCAGTAGGTTGAGGGTTCAAGTCCTTCAGGGAGCACCAAAGCATTGAAGAAATTAGGAGCATAGCCAAGCTGGCCTAAGGCATCGGATTTTGATTCCGACATTCGAAGGTTCAAATCCTTCTGCTCCTGCCAGAGTTCCTGATAGGAACAAACTGAAATATTATCATTTCAGACATTAGACCGAATTTTGGTTGCATTGTGTTCGGTCGAAGGTATGGGTGTGTAAATGGAAATATCTCATCACCAACCACCAAAGGATATTTCTAATGTATGTTATAAGGTTTGATCATTTTCCTTCCTCCTCGTACATACCGAATGGATAGGCGTACCTATTCCAGCCCCCAGTCCTAGAGCAAGTGCTTATGTAAATGATCGGCGTTCAAGTGCTTGGTGGCACTTAAAAGGCATAAGTAACTGCTCTGAATCCCCTATTTTCTCTCCATAGCTCATCTGGATAGAGCATCAGCCTTCTAAGCTGAGGGTAGTAGGTTCAAGTCCTACTGGAGAGGCCAATTATCCGTATACTGATAGACAGTAAAGAACAGGTTTGATAAACCTGTTCAGGATCTTAATCATTATGTGCTCTGTATTTGTTTAACTGCTGGAATCGGTACAACTCTTTAAGCAGAGCACATAATCATTAAAGCCCGAATGGCGGAATAGGTAGACGCAACGGACTTTCAATAATTATTTAAATCAGTATAATGTTGATCTATTAAATGATTAACATAAAGGTTTAAATAATGAAGACTTGTTCAGTTGATGGTTGCACCGAAGAATGTGTTAAAGGTCGTAGATTATGTAAGAAGCATTTAACAGAACGAAGAAAAGAAATTAGAGAAGCTAAGAAAGCCGCTGGTTTAAAGTATCGTACTAAATACCACTGTGTTTGCTTGGCTTGTAATAAGGACTTTGAAGGCTGGTCAAAAAACAGTCTATTCTGTTCAAAAGCTTGCTACAACAGTATTAAGAGTAATTCTGGTAAGAATCCTTATGTTTATGATCCAGAACATTACAGACAAAATCTGAATGTTCATAGGAACATAGCTGAAGAGACTCTTGGCAGAAAGTTAAACTCTAATGAAGTAGTACATCATCTTGACTGCAACCCTAAGAATAACGATATAACTAATTTAATCGTTATTTCTAGAGGAAAACATGCTTCCTTGCACTGTTATCTGAATAAACAGAGAGCCATCATAGAGCGATCTATGAATGTGAATTCCGAGAATTGCTGGGATAACCTTATAGTTCCCATGACTACAACATGGCTGGAAACGGCGAATGTGAAAGTTGAAAAACTATGGGAAATTGGTCAATCAGCAGCCGAGCCTCTGTCAAATGAGGAAGGTTCAGAGACTATGTACGGAACATCTCATGTAGATGAAGATATAGTCCAGACTACAACAGTGAATACTGGCTTAGGAAACTAAGAGTAGTAAGAAAATCCGTGATCGAAAGATGTGAGGGTTCAAGTCCCTCTTCGGGTACCATTTCAAGGAGCATTATGTCTAGATCATATAAAAAGCATCCAGTTCATCCTATAGCAATCAGTGATTCAGAAAAGGATGATAAAAAGATCTGGCATTCATGCTTCAGATCCAAATCCAAACAATATATTAAGAACAAATTGGTCTTTAATGATGATTGGGATTTCCCAATTCATTTCAGAAAAGTATCCAATGTTTGGTGCTTTGATAAAGATGGTAAGTGCTGGTTTTATCCTCTTACTTGGAAACGTGGTAAAACCATGTTTAAAAAAGATATAAAAACATTAAGCAAATACCTGTATACTCAAAAGTACCTTCATCATTTGTTTGGTAAATAAAGGCTTTGAGCCAAGGCAGTTCTTTGTTTTGTGTCATTTTAGCCTCTGCTGTCTTGGCTCATCTTATTTGCGCTTATAGCTTAATCGGTTAGAGCAAGCGACTCATAATCGCTAGGTTCTTGGTTCAAGTCCAAGTGGGCGCACCATTTATTAACAAAGGAAAACCTATGTTTAAGTATCCAAAGATTAATAATATTGCTGAACTCACAAGAGATTTTGCAGCAGCGTTTAACGATGACACTTATGTTGTCACTGAAAAGATTCATGGAGCAAATACCTCATGTGAATATGACCTTGATTTGGATACTTATACGTACTATTCCAGAAACAATCAGATTCTCTATGAGGATTCCTTCTATGGTGTTCAGACTATCTTTGATAGTCTGAGACCCAAGTTCAAGCATATTGGAAAGATGCTCAAGGAAGTTGATAGAGATATCTGCCGAATTCTTTTCTTTGGAGAAGTCTTTGGTGGCAACTATCCCCATCCTGAAGTTGAAAAGATACCTGGAGCCAAGATGGTTCAGAGAGGTGTTTACTACTCTGCTCAGAATCATTGGAAATGTTTTGATATCTTTGCTTGTCATCCTGATCTGGAATATTTCCCTTTGAGCCAGAGCATGATGTTTCATCTGACTGGTGCTGTAGATCTTCCAACTGTACCTATTCTTGCTGTTTGCAATAATCTCAAGGAAGCCCTTAAATATCCTAATGATGGAGAATCCATTGTTTATAAGGATTATGGTCTTCCCAAGATTGAAGACAACATCATGGAAGGTGTGGTTATTAAATCTTGGTCTGGCAAGGATATTTCTATTTATGGAACCAGAGCTATCTTCAAGAACAAGAATGTAAAGTTCTCTGAGAAAGCCAAGACTGAAAAGATCAAGGCACTGGAAGAGTACCCTGAAGAAATTAAAACATGTCTTGAAAAGTGCATGGTCTATATCAATGAAAATAGAGTTCATTCTGCTATGTCAAAGATTGGTGAATGTACCCCTAAGTCCATTGGTGTAGTTATCAAAGACACTATGCTTGATGCTCTTGAAGATATCAAGAAAGAAGTTCCAGAGTTCAATGCTCTTGATAATGGTCAGCAAAATATTGTTACCCGAACATTGACCAAGGAAGCAGCTGGCATTGTCAAGAAGGAAATTTATTCACTTGTTAAAGAGATGGAATGAGTAATTATCCCCTATTCTTTACCAGAATGTATACCTATAGCAATGCATCTGGAACATATCAGTTTCAATTTGATATTGAACAGTACCCTACCTTTTATAAAGTAGTTTTTAAACCTTTGTTTAAGACGGACAAAATTAAGAATGTAATCCTTATTTGTCCTACCAAAGCAAACTTAGCATCTGTTATTGATCGCATCAAATACAACATTCATAAGGCATTTAAAGATGAGTAACGTAGATCATCCTGAGCATTACACAAAGGCATGTGTAACGCTTGAACCAATTGATGTATGTAGAGAACTTAGTTTTGACTATGGCAATGCCTTTAAGTACATCTGTAGAGCACCTTATAAGGGCAAGATGAAGGAAGATCTTGAAAAAGCTCTATGGTATCTTAATGATGCCAGAATGAATAGTCCCTATGGTTCTGATACATGCGGAGCATTACCCCTCTTTGTTGATAGAAGTGAAAACCTTATTTTTAAGAAGGCAAAGCTTCTACAAAAGGAAAGCAACTATACTTTAACTTTTTGGGATAGCATCGCTCAAGCTATTTCTATTGAACTTTATGGTAAGGATCTAAATGAAGAGCACTCATAGATATTTTGACTGGGTTCGAGGATTTGATAACCCCAACAGCATTAAACTGCCTCGCAGATCTACTCCCAGATCTGCTGGTTATGATTTCTTTGCTCCTTATGAGGAGACAATTCCTTCTATTTGGCCTCAGGTAATCAAGGCCATTTTTAAGAAGACCCCAATACTTCCAACGTTAATCTATACCCATGTTAAAGCGCATATGCGAGGCAACGAGTACCTTGCTTTATACAATAGGTCAAGCAATCCTCTCAATCGTGGACTTGTTCTTGCTAATGGTGTTGCCGTTATTGATTCCGATTACTGTGGTAATCCTAATAATGACGGCAATATTGCTGTCCCCTTTTATAATTTTATGCCATATCCTATTCGGATTAAACCGGGAGACAAAATAGCTCAAGGTATTTTTCATACTTATCTAAGAACTTGGAATGATGATCCAGATGTTACTGAAAGGTCTGGTGGACTTGGTTCCACAGGTGCGTAGTTCATGGATTATCTGCTTGGTTCTATGCATTATTAGTTTTGGCTCTGGATGGTATCTTGAACATAATAGATACGTTAATCGAGAGATAGAACTGAAACTTGAGTATGCTCAAGCAATTCAAAATGCTAGAACCAAGGAACAAGAGTGGTTGAAGAAATCAAATGAACAAGAAGAACAGTACAAGAACAATCTCGCTTCTATTCAGCGGGATAATGATCTGCTTGTTGCAGGGTTGCGCAAGCAACTCACTGAGTATGCCCAAAGAGTGTCCTCAGCTTCAACCACCTCCTCCAAGTTTAATGGTGGAACCAGAGAATCCAGAGTGGCAGATAAACTTGGAGAAGTTATTGAATACTCTTCAAGATGCGCTAAAAGAACCGATGAACTGATAGTCCAAGTAAAGGCACTACAGCAGTTCATTAAAGAAGAACGAAAGTAGAAGGAACCCATCAAGCAATTGATGGGTTTTTTATTATGCCTACATTGCTTGAAACTATTGGGATCATAGATCCTAAAGCCAAGGAGTACTTGGAAAGATTCCTTTCATTTAATAAGTACAACAGTACGTTCTATAAAGCCAACAAGGAACTTTTTGATAATAAACTTAATCGTGCTTTTAAGAATTTACATACAAGACTTCCAGATGCACATTCCAATGTAATAGCAGAAGGTGGTAGAACCAGATATCTAACAGATCTATGTGATATTCAAGATGTATTCTGTAGATATAGAGGTATTGAGAGAGAATACTTTATTCTGCTTAACACTTTAGAAAAACTATTGGATACAGATATAGCAGATCTACCAAAGATAGATCCAATAGGAACAATAGATGTAACAACAGGAATAATTACAACTGGAAGGTCTAGCTATGACAACATTGATAGAGATGTTAAAAATTATTGATCCAAAGAAGGCTAAGGAACTTGATGATGTTTTAAGTTACACAAGAGTGACAATTAACTTAACCTTTGCACAGTCTTCTATGGATATGGATAACCTGAGAAAAGCAGAAAAAATTTTTACATGGTTAAAGGGTGGATACCGTCCTTCAAACGCTAGTCATGCACTAGAAACATTAAGAGATGCAATTACTCACACTATTGAAGCAGAAAGGCTCTTGATGGCTGTAGTAAAAGATCTCAATGAATTTTTTGGAAGGAGTACAGATGACTACACCAATTCAGATTCTGGAACTAATGGATCCTAAAGCAGCCTCTGATTTAACCAGTGCTATCAAGATGTTTGATGCAGTGCTTAATGAAATTGATAGTGATCAAGGAATTAAGATACTTGATTTAATTAATAATGCTCATGATTTTAGAGATGTTCTTAAATCAATTTTAGGGATCAAGCAAAATGACAAACAATTTGGACAAATTGAGCATTCTGGATCCAACTCTGGCCAGTGACATTAAAAAGTGGGCAGATGAATTAAATGCTGTAGTTGAAGCACATAAGAACAATCAAGATCTTATATTTGGTGAGTATACAACAATACATGATCACCTGTTTGAACTTAAAGATAATCTTATGTTACTGCATGGGTATCTTGTGTCTAAAAAAGTTACTCTATCAAAAGATGAAATTAAATCTCTTATGAAAGATACATTTCGCTCTTTTAATTATATTAATGCATCAATTAAAGATTTAGGGTATGAACATGGTCAAGTAAGACAAATTAATAGGTGGATACAACATACACTTTATGGAGATGAATCATGCCAACAGCCTTAGAGAAACTCTCCATTATTGATCCTCAAATGGCTGAGAAATTAAATAAGATCCTTAAGTATGCCCAAGATTTAGCTGCTGAATCTCAATATCTATCTGCTACATATGTAGATAGTATGAGACGTGTTATTCAAGATGGAAAAGCATTTAACAATGAGGTAGATAATGTATTAATTGCATCTTCTGATCTTGCTACAAGACCTCCTCCTGAAGTTGTATATATCCAACTTAAAGCTATTGCTAGACGCATAGGAGAAGCAACAGGTAAGTTATCTGGATCAGACAATCTTGTTGTAGCTCATGCTCAACAAACAGAAGATCTTAGAGCAGCTTTGTGGGAGCTTTTTAAGGAAGATCTACCATGAACTTATTAGATAAATTAAGCATCATTTCTCCTGAAGATGCTAAACGATTAAAAGCATGTGATTTAGATACTAAGACAGTTAATGCTTTTATTACTAATATTAAGCAATCTAATATTCGTATTGATCGTGCAAGAATAGAAATAAGAAAGTCAGTAGAGTTTATTAAATCTGCCACAAGAAGTAAAAGAATTAAAAAACAACTTGAATATGTTTTTATTAGATTAAATGAGATGATACAAGAAAGCAATCATCAATATAACCTTGCTATGGATTTAGATGATTTGCTTAATAATCATGAACATGACTTACTTCTTGCCATTCATGTTAATTATGATAAAAATTCTTCAAAGGATAGTTTATGAACTTAATAAACAAACTTAACATTATTTCACCAGACGATGCTAAAAAATTAATAGAAATTTCATTTGATACTGAAGAACATAGACAACGTATTACGGATATTCAAAGTGAAGTAGAAAATATTTCTGCAATTAAAAGGGATATTGCTTATAAAACTGGATGGATTTATAGAAAAACCGATAGTAAAGATATTAAGCAATATATTGATACAATTGTTGATCAATTACACAGAATAGAAGAATGCCTTAATAAAATTAGAGTATCTTCATTCAAGGAAAAAGTTGCTATAACAGGTTATACCCATAAACTTTATTTAATTTTGAATGAAGATTGAAAAGGTAATTAATACCAAACATAGTAAGGAGAACTTGTTATGAACCTAATAGACAGACTTAGCATTATTTCACCAGATGATGCTAAACGAATAAAAGATTCTGCCTTTAATTACAATTTATGCTCTGAGTTTTATCATAATATTTTTAATCATGTGGATACTATCCGTAGATATAAACGAGATATAGCCTATGTTATTAAAGCTATTCATAAAAAATCTAGAAGTGAAATTATTAAGATCCATCTCAATACAATTATTAAAGATTTAATTAACATTGAAGAAGATCTTAAACAAATTAGTGAAAACACTATAAAACAAAGGTTTGAGTTAATACAGCATTGTTCTAAATTACATAAAGCATTGGAAGAAGATTACGATGCCAAACATAATTGAACTAACGGGAATCATTAGACCCAAGGAATCTAATGAACTGAAGAAACAGTTGAATGCTGTTAAGAAGAATGCTTCTTCCATTGGTAATAAGCAAACAGCAGCCTGTTTTGCTTTAATGGATGCCTATGCAGAAATGTCTACTGCCATTGAAGAAATGAAAGCAGACTTTGATACTCCTGTAGGTGATGACTTTTACTCTCTTCTTGAATTCAGGATTAAGTTGAATGAAAAGTTCAACACACTTCTGGATAAGTTCTCTACCTGTCAGGTTTATCTGACCCAGATGGAAGAAGCATCCAGAAAGATCTCAGAGTCTACCAAGGCTATTAAGGATACTCTTTATAAGGATATTGAATTATGACAGAAGAATTTTCCTATACCCTTGAATATAGAGAGTATTTCTCAGAGCTGAAGTATGATAAGTTTGAACATGTCTTCTATGGTTCAATCAAGGCTAAGAATAAGTCTATTGAACTTTGGTATGAAGGCAAGTCTCTAGAAGAAGCAGAAGAAAACTTTAGAAACTTAGTTGATACTCTTAAGAAACATGACAACGTTAACTCCCTCTCAGCAAACAGCACTGGAGGATTTCATCAGTTTTCTAGCCAGCCCTGAGAAATATTTTCTTGTCTTTGGGTCTGCTGGAACTGGTAAGACCCATCTCCTCAAAGAACTCATCAATCTTGATACCTTCCATAAAGCAAACCAATTAAGAGGAATCATGGGATTAAAACCCATTGAATCCTATGAACTAACTGCTACAACCAATAAGGCTGTAGCAGTTCTTATGAACAGTGGTTTGTCACTTACTTCTGATCCAAGAACATTAGCTTCCTATTTGAAGATCAGACCTGATGGACAAGGTGGATGGATCAAGTGGGATGTTACTGAACCAAGAGATGTAGTCTTTGTTGATGAATGTTCCTACATTACTGACTTTCAGCTGCAACTGCTTAAGAAGCAGGATACAAAGATAGTCTTTATTGGGGATCCATATCAATTGACGCTACCTGGTTGTCATATTGATTGGGGTCTTTTTAAGAACAAGGCAGTTTTAACTGAACAGGTAAGAACATCCCATAAAGATATTCTTAAAGCCTGTAATCATTTGAAAGGAATCATTGACAATCCTAAGGGAGGAATTCTTCTTAGAGCAGGTCCCCATATAACCAATCTAGGAGAAGATGATGATGCCATGAGAAACCTTCTCAGCACTTCCTTTGGATCTAGTGCTACATGCGATACTAGAGTGATTGCTTATACCAATTCTTTATGCAGTCAATATACAGACTACATTTATAAGTTGGTTGGCAAGCCCCCTCTTCTATCTGAAGGCAATACCATCATTTCTCCCTATTACTACAGGTCAGATGATTCAAGGCCCAGTTTCACTATTCCTGCTGATGCTGAAATTGGGTTGATAAAGAATATAGACAGTGGTGCTCATGCAGGAGCTTTACTTGATGAATTTCATCCATCCCCATTTTACTGGGAGAACTGGTTATGTCGAGTTGGATCCAGTAACAAAGTATTGAGACTTTCTACTGTTCCCAATCAACATGCAAAGTTTAAGAAGATTTTGCAAAAGTATGCTTTGCCTAAGTTGGAACTGTTTATTGATCCAAGATCTCCTTGGGTATCCACTATTCATAAAGCACAAGGAAGCACCTATGATCAAGTTATTATTGATCTTGATTCTTTTAATTCTTGTTCTTCAGTAAGTCTAGCCGCTAGGCTTCTCTATGTGGGAATATCAAGAGCAAGGAATCAAGTTTATTTCTATGGGAAACTTCCCGCCCATTTAGGGAGGATTCTAAATGAGGTTAAAGAATCAATTTAGTACAGACTTTAAAGTTAATACTGCTGGATCCAATGCTCCTCTTTATCAGATTCTCAAGAAGATCTTCAGAGGTGCTGTAGGACTTTACTATCAGAACTTGGATCAGGCATTTGAAGAGCTATGCAAACAGAAGAATGAAAATGTCATCAGGATTCTTACTGATAGAGCATACTTGACCAGACCCAATTATCAGGCACCTGGCATTGTCTTAAGTCTATTTGACAATATTCCAGAAAGTGTTCTGAAATGTCTGGAGCAATACACAGTCCTCTTTAAGGATATTCATTACACCAGATGTAAGTTGACCAAGATAATGGGTACAAGGAATTCTGCTGAAGCAAGATCCTATATGCCTGAAGTACTGATTACCTTCTTCCCACAATTAACTGATGCTGAAGTTTTACCCAAGGAAGCATCAGTAAAACGCTTTGAAGAACTTATTCTAGAATATCTGGCAATGAACATCATCATGGATAACTCATATGACTATGTATTCGCAGACGAATAGGATAGTTATTCTGGTTCCCAAGAATGATCCAATCCAGATACAGAAAGAGTATCTGGATTTTCTTTCTGAAGGTGCAGATGTAATTACCCTGTTCATTGACCCAACCAGAAAGAAGACTAAAGCGGCAGATATGAAGGAGTATTTGGCATCCATCAGTGATGAACTGTCTAAGTATGAAATAGTCCTCATTGCTGATGCCGAGTACTTCAAGGTCTTTACCAAATTGGGGAATGCTCCAAAGTATCTTGGCTATATGGTCATGGTAGGCAATCAGCAGGTTGCCTATCTGCCCAATTACAAGGCTATCTTCTATGACCCAATAAAGGTAAGACAGAATATCAAGATAGCTTTGGATATGGTGAATAAAAGCATTCAGGGAATTTATATAGATCCTGGTTCAAATATTATTCATCATGCTGAATATCCAAGTACTCTGGAAACCATTCAGAAATCGCTTAAAAGGTGCCTAGAATGCTCTAGATTGACCTGTGACATAGAAACGTATTCCCTGAAGGTTACAGAGGCTCAAATCGCTTCTATTACGTTCTGCTGGAATAAGCATGAAGGAATAGCCTTTCAGGTGGATAAGTCCCCTAATGTAAAGAACCTATTTGTAAGAGGTCTTTTATATGACTTCTTTACAAACTATAAGGGCAACTTGATCTTTCATAACATAGCTTTCGATGCAACAGTTCTTATTTATAACCTTTTTATGGCCGATATTACTGATAGCCAAGGTTTGCTTCTGGGTCTCAAGTGTCTCCTTAGAGATTTTGATGACACTAAGCTCATTGGGTATCTGGCTACTAATAGTTGTTCTGGTAACGATCTATCTCTTAAATCATTGAGTCAGGAATATGCAGGAAACTACGCGCAGGAAGACATTAATGATGTAACCAAGATTCCTCTGGATCAACTGCTCCAGTACAACCTTACTGATGGATTGGCTACCTGGTATGTCTATAACAAGTACTACCCAAAGATGGTTGAAGATCAACAAAAGGAAATCTATGAAACATTGTTCAAGCCTGCTACCAAAGACATTATTCAGATGCAGCTAACGGGCTTTCCTCTCGATATGAAGAGAGTTGAAGAAGTGAAGCAGATGCTTCTAAATGATCAGAATAATGCTCTAGACAGGATCCTGAACAGTCCTTTGGTCATATCCTTCATGGAGATTTTGAGAGATCAGTGGGTAACCAGAACCAACAATAAACTGAAGAAGAAAAAGGTAACTGGAAAAGACTTCAAGGAACAATTTAATCCTAGAAGCCCTATTCAGTTAAAAGAACTTCTGTATGATTATCTAGAACTTCCAATATTAAACAAGACTGCCACTAATCAGCCTTCTACTGATGGTGATACTTTAACAGCCTTATTGAACCACACCAAGGATGAAAATGTTATCAATCTGATCCAAGGATTCATTGATTACTCAGCAGTAAATAAAATTCTTACTGCTTTTATTCCTGCTTTTGAGCAGGCACCTAAGGGATCTGATGGATGGAATTATCTAATTGGCAATTTCAATTTAGGCGGTACAGTAAGTGGAAGATTAAGTTCATCATCCCCGAATCTTCAAAATCTTCCTGCTACTGGATCCAAGTATGCCAAGTTGATCAAGAGTTGCTTTAAAGCACCTGAAGGCTGGCTTCTATGTGGTTTGGACTTTGCTGCACTGGAAGATCATATCTCTGCTCTGACTACCAAAGATATTAATAAATTGCGCGTCTATACTGGTGGTTACGATGGTCATTGCTTAAGAGCATATTCGTACTTCTCAGATCAGATGCCTGATATAACAGCAGAGCTGGATGAGATAAAGAAAGATGGTGAAGTCTATAAAGTTACTATGGATGATGGATCCATTCTCTATTTGAATGAACATAACCCTAAATTAAAGGAGTTACTATGAGAGTAACACGAGCAATTAAAGAATACATTGAATCACGAGTCAACCAAGCCACTGAGGCCCAAATTAATGAACTTGCTCAGAAATCCAAGGCTTGGAATGAAGAACACAAGAGACAGGTTGAAAAATTTGAATCCATCATGGAAGACATGTTTGAGAAGTATGCTTTGAAAACTGTTCTTCCTAAGATTAAGAAAATTGCCCCAAAGGAAACAGAAGTTCATATGGATAACTACTACTCACATGTCCCTAGTGAAAAGAAGACCAAGGATGAAATCTTTGCTTTTAGGTTTGCACAGGTAATCTCTGGTAGGTTTGGCTATACCAAAGACAATCCTTATGAAGAGAAGGTTGATGCATTCAATAAAGCAAGAGATAACAAGATCAGTGAAATCATCCTTCAACTAGAACTTGGAGCCAAGAGGGAAGAACTTGAGCAAATGCTCTCAAACATCAGTATTGAGGTGTAGCTATGGGACTTGACATGTATGTTTGGGAAGTTAAGAAGAAAGATCTTAACGGACCTGTTGGTGAACTCAAGGAAGATACTCACTACGATGAGTTTAGGTATTGGAGAAAGCATCCTAATCTGCATGGCTGGATGGAACAGCTTTATCATCAAAAGGGTGGTAAAGATGTTTTCAACTGTGTCTACGTGGAGCTGACCAAGAAGAATCTTGAATCTCTATATAAGGATCTGATTGAAGGAAAGCTTCCTGAAACCACTGGATTCTTCTTTGGCAAGGATGCAAAGGGTCTTGACACCTATGCAATCAGAACCCTTGCAAATGATCTGAAGTTTGTTGCCGATGCTTTAGATTGGTATGCAGATCCAGAGAATGAGGATTCAGTTCTTGTCTATTATAGCTGGTGGTAAATGTTATACGTTGTATTCTCTGATAAAACCAGTTCTTTCAAACTGGGTACATCCCATAAAAGAATAGAGATTATCAGGAAGAATAATCCGCATATCAAACCACAAGATATGGTAAAGAAACTGGCAGAGCATGTATTATCTCGTAAATACCATAAAACTAACTATACGATTAAATGGAATAAGAATGGTACATGCTATGTGGTTAACAGCAGAGGAAGATCAACTCCTGATTATGTTGTAACACTGGCACCTTATGAAGATTGAAAAGATCAGTAAGGCTCAGGCAGAAGTAGAGATCATCAACAGCATTAAAAGCAGATACAAGGGGCTTAGACAAAAGTCTAAAGCCCCAACATTTGCCTTAACCTATGGTGGTACCTTTAGAACACTTATGACTAACTGTGGCTTTGATAAAGCTACTGCTAAAACTATTGAAGCCAAGTATCATGAACTCTATAAGGAATCTGACGAATGGGTTAGGAATAAACTGATTAAAGCCTCTCATGATGGCTATATAACAGTAGCCTTTGGATTGAGAGTAAGAACACCTGTTCTGGCTCAGTGCATTCTTAACACTAAAGTCACCCCCAAGGAAGCGGAAGCTGAGAAAAGAACTGCTGGAAATGCTTTAGGACAGTCATGGGGTTTATTGAATTCCAGAGCTGGAGTTGAGTTTAACTCTCAGGTCAGGGATTCAAAATTCAGGTATGATATTAAACCCTGTGCTCAAATCCATGATGCTCAATACTTTATGGTTAAAGATGACCCAGAAGCAATACTCTGGGCTAATGAGCATTTAGTTAAAGCAGTATCTTGGCAGGATCACCCTGATATCTACCATCCTGACGTTAAATTGGGTGGTGAATTTTCAATATTCTGGCCCGATTGGAGCCATGAACTTTGTTTACCCAATAAATTAACTAAAGAAGAACTTACCAACTTGGTTCAAGAATATGTCAAAGAACTCTGAAGAAAAAGCACACCGATTCCTTGTCACCGCTCAGGTCTGGTTTCCAGATTTACAGAATAAGGATGAAGAAGGCATGACTCTTACCACCTGCATCATTCCCCAGAAGAAGCAGGAGATCACTCTCAAGGATCTGAAGAAGATCATTGAGTATGTTGCCAGAAAGGCAGAGCATGAATTCAACCTGAAGGAAGTTACCCAAGTGGTTCTGCTTGGCATTTCCTATCTGGGCTACTTCACTGACAAGGAATTCATTGAAGAATGAAGTTCACTAACAATTCCAATATTCCTCTTGCCCTAGCAGTATGGGCTGTAGATGATGATTATGACTTTGTAAATGATCCAAAGTATTTCTCAGTCACATCTCTTCTAAAGCCTGTGAGACAGATTGTTCTGACACGGAGACTAGACATGGACAGTGTCTCTATGGATCTGGAGAATCTTCTCAGTATTGCTATGGGCAAGAGTATTCATACAGCCATTGAGAAAGCATGGAAGGAAAATCACCAGAAGAATATGGAAATTCTTGGCTATTCAAAGGAATTCATTGACAAGATCAAGGTCAATCCCAAGGAAGTCAAGGAAGGAGATGTTCCCTGCTACATTGAACAAAGGAATATCCGTGAGTTCAATGGATACAAGATTGGTGGAAAATTCGATTCCATTCTTGATGGAATGCTGAACGACTACAAAAGCACCACCACCTATAAGTGGACTACTGGTTCAAGTGATGAGGATTATCGGCTTCAGGGAAGTCTTTATCGCTGGTTGAACCAAGACAAGGTTAAGGAAGATTTCATCCGAATTAACTTTGTTTTCACGGACTGGAGCAAGTTATCTGCAATGAAGGATAAGAATTATCCCCAGTGCAGAGTAGCCTTTAAGGACTACCCGCTTCTCTCCATTCAGGAAACAGAACAATTCTTGCAGAATAAGTTAAACCTGATCAATCAATATAAAGACGCACCAGATTCAGAAATTCCTGAATGTACTGATGAAGAGCTTTGGAGAACTCCAACCAAGTACAAGTATTATGCCAATGAGGATTCCACTAGAGCTACAAAGAACTTTGATTCTTTAGCGGAAGCCAATAAGTTCAAGGCAGAGAAAGGAAAGGGAATTATCCGTATTGTTCCTGG